>Ga0209367_1003543_pt1 | contig 21275 bp, 10 predicted proteins | sample WorMetLIZISLAND2_FD_187412 | JGI IMG/M metagenome (GOLD analysis project Ga0209367, IMG submission 187412) | Marine gutless worms symbiont microbial communities from Max Planck institute for Marine Microbiology, Germany - Olavius geniculatus... ...
GCAATATCTTTGTAACTGATCACTAGTAGGAAAACAGTATTTTAGTAATAAAACAGCAAATATAAATGTACAAAACATTAGTTTATACACTTGTTAACGGCAACATTTAAGGACTTGCAAATCAAAAACAGCAAAAATTACAAAAGGTGATATTATTCAGTAGCACATTGACACAGTCAGTGTGATGTGGGCAATATCACCTTTTGTAATTTTTGCTGTTTTCGATGTGCAAGTCCTTAAATGTTGCCGTTAACAAGTGTATAAACTAATGTTTTGTACATTTATAACAAATACTACTGAAAAATGTACAACTGCACTGGTAAATATTACGTCAAATCAATTTAAACATATTGTATTCAGAAAATTTAAATTGAAAGTGACTATCGTAAGCATAAAACTTGTTAAAAGTGTATACGTACGCCAACACTTGGATGTAAAAATCCTATCAATTTCCAAAGATTACGCTACATGTACATTTAACTCTTAAATTCGAATGAAAAATTTGATGGCAGTTTGCTTTCGTATTAAACTCAGAGCACGAAAACGGTTCTTACGTACCAGCCGCGCGTCCGACAGTCATACAAATCGATATCATTACTTGGTTTCGGCCATTGGATACCTACGCACAAACAGACAGACATATTACATATAGACATTGGTCAGTGGTCAAATGCTCAGACCAATCAATCTGGTTTGGCTACATGACAGCATGAAGGCTTTAACGCCGCTGAAACCTGCATTCTGACGCTTAATCTCATAAGTCACCGGTTCAGAATTAGTGGTACAACATATGACAGTGAATAAGAGATTCTGAAGCGACATCAGTCGTCAAGTAAAGTCTTTGTACATGAACAACTAACTACACTGTTCTGTTACAAAAAAAGATCAAAGTAAATTTCGATGTTATTTATTTATTTGTTAATAAAATTGTACGCACGGTACAAAAGTACAGTGTAAAACAGAAAACATATAAAGGTTTTATCTCAATTCACATTTTTCTAATAAACAAGATTGACTAACTAACACGATAAAAGAGAAATATGGAAGATAGCAAGAAATATGATGCGGCACCGGGATAGTTGCGGAAGAAGCCGGATGAGCTTCCGAAGTATTGCCATGACAACGTCGGGTCTCGTCGGTAGTTGTCGGCAAAGACTTGGTCCAAAGCTTCCGACCAAGTCACTCCTCTTAACACCTCCGTCGCTATACAGCAACGCACGCATACACCAGCTTGACTGCATCCAGATATGCTCGTCGACAGACTTTTAAAAACTCTACAATTAAACTCCCGAAAACCCGACGTGCTGAGCTGTTTAAAAAGCCCACGTTTATTCGAACCACGATGGAGACCGCTGCACTATATCAACATTTTAAAACGTGGCTTTTCAGAATATCATAGCCGAAAATCATCGTCTGAAGCTATTTAACATTAAAGTAGTTATGCCATTAAGGCGATTTTGACTGATAGCGCTACTGCCAGCGAATGATCAGCAAGCCCGTCGAGAAGGGGGAACGGGGTAAGTTACCCCAAACGTCGCGGGGCCCCGCCGTCGCTCAGCAATATAAAGTACACCACAATTAAAAAAAACAAAATTCAAAAATTGTCTCCCCAGACGCGCCCTGCGAGAATGTTTTCCCTGGACGCCGCTGTGGCTTTCGACGTCCCTGATGATCAGAGGCACGTCATGCTCGAGACAGAGTCTGTAAGCGTCGAAACCGCCGAATACACTTTCAACGACCGACAGAAGACGCGCTCTCTCTGTGTGTGCGGAGAGAGCAATTGCTAAATTACCGCAACAATCAATAACGGCAAGAGCCGCAAAAGGCAGCCACGCCCTCGTCGATATCGATGTCAATATCAATTATGTCCGTACGTCGACGGGCATGACTCTATAGGACTAGGAGTTGGTCTGCTTGGTCATTGACGTTCATTTGAGACTGAGGGCGTCGACGAATCGTCTGCACGCAAACTCGCAGCAAATCTACAGTGTAGGCCTATGCATGCAGCTGCCAATATTGCCACATACATGGCTGCAACGGCTTGTATCCAATCCCTTATTATGTCGCATAGTTTATAGCAAACCGCCTATCCTATCTTCAATGCTAATTACTGCATTACGGCGTTGTGTACAGTGTTTTACCCCAAGTGCGAACATGCGACGATTAATTGCCCATATCACGAACGTCTGTCACAGATAGGCTAATCTATATTTCGAATGTTCTCTAAATTTGTCAAAATCCGTCACTGACTTTTATCAGTTACAATTGAGTTTTTGCACATAATATTTTAAATCACCGTCATTTCTGCAGTAACCTACATTTCTACAGCGGTTTACTAAAAGTAAAAGAAAACGTTTAAATAAACATTTATTACAACTGCCGACAGTCCACAGCGTTAAGGCTCATTTCCACTGCAGCTGCGCGTTGCGTTGAAACGCGCTTCATATCGCAATTTCACTCTCTGTGATAGTAAACAAGAAATAGAGACGCTATCGGCAAGCAACGCAGTGGAAATGCTACCTTAAGCGGATAAAAACATTGGTAAGCTACAGAGACAGAAAGACGTATAGGCCTAGTTACAGTTGTCGTAGACGTTGGTAGGTACGTGGACAGTGCTCTGTACAAGGTTGACTGGTATATCATTGAAGTGTGGGTCGGGCACCAACTCAAATTCGCTGAAGTCAAGCTTCTTAGCGTTCGGATACGACCCCTGTCGAAATACACACGCACATACACACACCACAGCGTATTTTAAGAAATTTTCTGGACTTCACAGAAACGTGAAGAAACAGGAAGTTTTCAAACTGAGTCCATGGCGGCACGGTAGGAAGATAAGGAAAGCGACCGGAAACTGGTAACACTGCTACAAATTTACAACATATTATCAGCAATGTTTCACAGCGGAACATAAACAAAAACATTTACTTATTTAACTGATCATTTGAATGATTCGATCACACAAAAGTTCAACATATATGAAATGCAATCTATTAAGCCAATCTTGCCAGCGTTGGGACTACGCATTTTGTACAATTTATTTATTTTAATTAATTTATTTTGAGCTCCACATTTTGTTTAAACTCTATCCTTAAAATACGCCATGACACACACGCACGGGCTGCATAAATTTTTTCGACAAAAAGAAAATCTTCCGGCAATTTTCCGACAGCAACCTTGTCCAAAACTGAGGTGGTTTTCCGTTCGCGGTGACGACGCCAGTGCTGTAACTAGCTCAGTTAAGTTTTCTCCACGTCATATGAATGAACTCGTCTATAAATCCTTTCTATCAGTTGCTGCTGGTGCAGGCACTGCGCTGTAGCGAATGCGCCAAGTTATGCTCTCAACTCTCTAGCGACATGGCACTTGTATTAGCGTTCTGATCGATTGATTCTGACCTTTTTCTGATATATCGTTTCATCGGTTTTTACGCGCGACAGCAGGTACTGCTGTAGCGCGTCTTAGCCACTGCAATTCTGTCTGTCCGTCTGTCACACGGGTGGATCAGTCAAAAACGGTGCAAGCTACGATCACCAAATCTTCACCGTCGGCTGCCTGGAAGACTCTAGTTTCAAGAACCGTAAAGCTTTTCCATAAATTCGAAGGGGGTCACCGCGAACGAGGGCGCTAAATGAGAGGGGGTGGGCAAAATTTGCGATTTTTAGCCAATAAGTCGCTGTATCTCAATAACGGTGCGAGATAGGGCCTAGGTTACTATTAATCACTAATAAGAAGTCGTACACTGGCTCTCTATTGCCACCGAGATCAATGACTTTGGATGACCTTAAACGCAAACGTAGGGGTTTTTATGGATTTTTCGGCGATTTTGGGCTGAGACAAATTTCAAGACCGGCAGCATTCACGCCAGACAATAACGCCATCTGGCGTATGCAAATGCATCGTACCCAATGTCAGTTGCTGGATCGATGAGCTTAGATTCGTTCGCAGTGGGCCTTCAAACATGCACCGCTGTCGCGCGTTCCCTTTGCGTTAGCTGGACTTTGCTTGTAACTTCTGTAGTTCGTTTTTCCTTAATTTCCTGTTTCAGCTCCATGCATTAAGCCCACTATCGCTTGCGCCAGAGCGATTTCGCCTAAAAATACTCAACTTAACTTGTTAACTAGTTAATTAGGCTTACTTACTTCGTTACCTTAATAATTATTTACTCAATTTTATTACGCGCGAAAGCAGCTACTGCTTTCAGCGCGTCTTAGCCATCGCAACTCTGTCTGTCCGTCCGTCCGTCCGTCCGTCTGTCTGTCTGTCTGTCACACGGGTGAATCAGTCAAAAATCAAAAATAGGGCCTAGGTTACTATTAATCACTAATAGAAAGTCGTACACTGGCTCTCGAATGGCGCAGAATTCAATGACCTTAAATGACCTTGAACGCCAAAATAGAAGGTTTATGGATTTTTGGCGATTTCGGGCAGCGATACAAGTCTACATCATTCACAAGCTGGCGCCACGCTACCATCGTTATGCGATCCAGATAGAGAATTTGGTATTTGTATATTAACTTAGCGTGAACATCCCAATTTGTAGCTAAACTACTGAACCGGAACTGCTATAGGCTTTCGCGCGTCTCGTGAGCATTAGCTTAAATTTCTTGTCCATTCAATGATCTGAAAAGCAGTGCGTTATGATAATCTTTTTTACACAAAAGTAGTGTAGAGTGAAACAGACAGACAGAAAGTAAAACAAAGAATAAACCTAAGTTATACAAACATAACAAGCATACTGTTGAGATGAGTGGGCTATCCACGCGTTTTGGCAGCTCTGGCATGCACTGGATGACTCGTGTGACCTTGAGCGCTGACCTTTTGACTTCAGTAGTCTGAACTCTGAACTGACTTCTAAGCGGGACGCTAAACCTACTCACTCACTCATTCGTTAGCCCAAAGTCGACGGATATCGCACGTAAAGAATGCTAGCAGTGAACGCACGGGGCGACTGACATCGCGAAACCTCAAAACAACGCGGCACCCTATATGTGCATAAAAGCCGCGTTGTCAGCTATTTCAGCGCCCCGAACGCTTCACGCGCAGTGTTGCTTGCGTAACGAATGGGCGCCGAGAACAGAGGTGAAAGCTTTCAGAGAAGTCGGTGCGCCCGTAACGACGAAATCAATTACGTGACATCACATAACGTACGACGTACGCTGCAGTCGTTCTGAATGCACGCTTTGTTTCGTCTAGATTATATTACTAATGCCGGAGCCACGCTCGTAAACGGGGTGCCATAAATGACGTCGCTCCGAATCAGCGTAGCCAGTAAGGTTATTGCAAATAAGCGCGTTTATGTGTGCAGATTACCAGCGTTAATAACTAACAAATAATATACATAAAACGACCACAACAATCATACTACAAAGAGATGCTCAAAAGAGTGAAAACGTTCACCAAGTGTAAAAAAATTCTGTGTCATGTTGAAAATTCAACGTCAGCCAAAATAAGCTGAAAATAAATGTAAGAACATTATCAATGGGTTGGTGATCATGAAGAAAATACAGCAGATTTTAAAAAGCACAACAAAATGAAGGAGCAAAGCTGCCGCCTTGCATTAAAAATGACAAAGAATTTTTAGATTCAAAATCGAAAAAAACAAAATTTAGTTTTAACAAAAAATACTATTAGATTGTGACCAATCTAATGTAATCCTCGCGCGCATTATTTTCTCCTGTACTTTTGTAAGTGCTTTTTCTTACTTTCAAATTGTATTAGAGACCCGGCGTCTATTTGAGACCACGGTCTAATATTATACTAAAAGTGACTGGCGTCAAGATCGTTATTGAAAATTGTCTCCCCGTCTATCAGGCACCGTTATCAAGATATGGCGCCTCAAAAATAATGCGGTCACGACCTTGACTTTTGGGGGTCACGTGACGTCATTGGTCACGTGTCTATTCGACTCGCGGTGGGCGACTTTCTATGAGTGGTCCATTGTGACGATGCGTCTAACTATCACCGATATCGAGATATAGCCATTTAAAGTTCTTCCACGAAGGCTCTTCCAGGTAGGGAAATCGGTCGGTCGTCAATATTACACTGAAGTGGGACGTTATGAACGTAGCGCGCGAGGAGAAAAAATTTGCCATTTGCTTTTTTTCAAAAATTAATAATTTTCCTAACAGACAAACCGAAATAAACGTAAGCTTGATGACAGACGTAGGGCCTATAGTGAAGAATTACCAACCGGGAGCGGCTGGGAAACATTGTAGCTGGCGTACGAGAGCTCGGCTATGTCCACCAGTCGCTGCAACAGACAATAATTAACCAAAATTATGCGTCTTGCCCGCTTTCAAATTCGAACACCAAAAAGGCGCGAAAAAATGGAAATTGGTGTAAGCCTACTGCGAATGTTATCCGGTAACGGATGTGCCGATTTTCAGCTTAAAAGTAAAAAAAATGAAAGTCAACGGACGCGTCAGAAATGACGTGATGCATATCTGCGCAATGGTGGATTGTGCGGTAGGTGACCTAATATACTGTCAGTGCCTGAAACATTCGGCAGCTAGACAGACAGTCGCATATAATGTCCGCACTCGAAGCCGACAGTTTTTCACATTTTGCCGCGTGACGCACTGCGCGCTTTACTGTCCATTCTGTCCATCTCAGTCGAAAACTCAGTCACAAACGCTACACAATTAAATGTATGTTTCATCACGGTCCACGGCGTATTGTGAAGTGTAGCAAGGCATTATAGACTTTAGACCACGTTGAAACATACTTATTTCATGACAGTGATCGACGGTGTGTTCTGCCTGGGACACGTGTTTAATAAACAGACGCGAGACGGGTTTTGATCGTCACGCCTGACTGGAGTGAGATTACGGGCAGTTATAACACTGCGGACACTGTGTGAAAAACAGAAGAACGAAGTAAGTCATTAAGTAACTGTCGGTACTGTACCTAACCTTAATCCTTCCCATAAGCCTAACCTTAGCGGTTAATTCGGGTGTGGGTGAATTCACCGACAAGAACCTCACTGTCTTCATTGCAAAAACCATACACGCAATTGCACACAACACCAAGTTGTATACAAATGGCGTATCTTGTTTGTTTATATGGGCCATGCTCCCTCATTCGAATAAAATGCAAAAAATGGAAAATGAGATAAATACAAAGTACCATCACCACAACGTAAAAAGCGACCAGCAACAAAAATGTCTTCTTTTGCTGTCAGTCGAGAAAAATATTTTCTCTTTTGATATATAAAGGTTTAGAGCTTCTAAAAACAGCCAGACAATTATCTGATGCAAAAGCAGCAAAATGTTGCAGCAGCTGCAGCCGTTGTCAATAGCAACAATGAGGAGGATGCGACTCCAAGGAAACGTCATCGTTTATCAGAGTGAACGATCGCAACAAAGTGTCTCCAGCGATTGCGACAGCAGCAGCAGCAGCAGCAAACCGTATACGTAGCCGCAGCTGTAATAGCAACGGAATAGATTGTGTCTGTGTCCTGCGCCACGACCACTATCAGACAATATCTAGGCCCCCGCTGCCCTCCTTCTGACTCATATACACGGCCCTAGCTACCCAGAATTCTCATATCGCGTTGTCGCCGAGGGCGCCATGAAGTCTGAAGCGCGTGTTAAAGCGCGTACAAAGCGACGTAACTGAACTGAACTGACACGGTTCAGTTTTTGACGAACTGACCAATGGGCAGGCAGGTCGACCGTTCGTCATTGGTTGACGCGTACGTGGACGTAGTCACGTAGGCCACCGACGCCGTTAAACGGTGCCTAATGTAATGCATTACTGCTTGCCCATTGGTCAGTTCGTCATAAAACAAACCGTGTCAGTTCAGTTCAGTTCAGTTACGTCGCTCTATAATCGCACGCGTGCACGCAGGGCATGAGTGAATGTATACAAGACAAGTGGGACAGCGGCTGAGTCTGAGTGTCTGTCTGTCTGTCCGGGTTTGATCCCGTAGCGTCCACAACGTCGTCCCATGTTGCTGCTGCTGCTGCTGCTGCTGATGATGATGATTACGACGATACGAGACTTGAGACAGTATACAGAGATGTGCGGGGAACGACACACTTCTATCCGTATGCGACTACTATAGTCACTGTCACAGTCGGAGAGGCCTACTTCATAGAGTCAATGCAGGCGAAATAAAGCACTGAAATAACCCCAAAATGTTTTAAACTTTTTTCAGGCTTTTCGCGAATAAGTACACAAAAGCCGAAACATTTTCAGTTGCAGTGCGTATAAATTCCGACCAGCTGCAGTCCAAAATAACGCACTGCGTTTCCCTAACGGACGTCTAAAAAGAAATTAAAATGTTTCCGTTTTTACTTTATATTTGCGGAAAATTTCAGACACAATGTTGCAGCCAACACCTTAAATACAGTACTCAAAAATATCACATTTCTGAATCAATTCGATTTCCACCGTTCCAGTAGTAGTTTGCTACTTGGTAACTTATTATGGCCGGTGTGTTATTATGTTTGTGCGTCAGTGCTGACAAATATTTTTACTAACTACGACTGGCTGAGTTATCCAAGCTGCGGCGGATCATGGGTTGTCGTCCGCAGACCGCACCTCGCAGGTTTTGAGGGACACTGGCAACTCGTGTAGTAATCCTGGCAGTGGATATCAAACGAAGCATTCGCTCCTGCAATAACGAGTGTCGTTCACTAATCCTGCATACGCCGTGCAGACTGCACTTCGGCGATAGATCTTCATTGAACAACAAGCAAACTACAGCCGCAATGGAACTCTTCTCGAGTGGACTGCATTCCGCGCACAAGCTAGAACAACATCTATTTCACTTCAGTTTAGGAAGCGGGTTAGTCGCTCGTCGACGGTTCTAAAGTTTCGTTAAGTTTAGACGAAATCCAGTGATTTATATCGGATCTTCCGTTTGTGTGGTGCTGTAATGTACTTGGGTCCTCTTAGTTCGAGCCCGAGTCCGAATCACCAAAAAAGAAACACTCGAATCCACTGCCGTACTATATAACTGGTGTGCAGCATCTAGGGTGGACTGACACAAATGAATAAAATTCGTGCTATACTTTGTCGCGAGTGGCTACAGATGAATGTCTGAGGTTCCAAACTACAAGATTGGGCTTCAAATAGTGTTCGGCAGCATTCGTCAAAATAAACTTCAGCAAAAGTCACATCACCTTTATAATTTCAGCAGCTAGCTCGCAACATATAGTGTACAGTGCTGTACAGTGCTGTACAATTAACAGTTTGACAGATTGTATCGCTAAAGATACGATAGAGCCTAACTATAGATCCGGATGCAGTCATCTATCGGAAAATGAAATAAAGGAGCGCTGAAATCGCGAGACCTGACAACGCGGCACCAGATCTGCACGTAAAAGTCTTCCAGAAAGATTGGGAAACTACAACAGCTGGGTGCCACAGTTCGCAACGTGTGCGATGGCAAACTAGGAAGCGTCAGTGGCAGGATTTTACCACGTCTACAACGACGCTGAGGTAGCCGGGCGTTGATTGCGCTGGAGTTCGTAAAAATGCCCCCTGTATCATAAACTCCCAACGTTACTCGAGAGGCACTAATGCTATTGGCCAACTCATGTACACAAATTGACAGTTATTTTTTTTATCTTACTCCGTATAACGTAACGTGCGCCAAACAAATAGTCCCGATTACGTGTACCATAGATGTAAAAAAACGTTTTTTTTACGTTTTTTAACGTTTTTTATTTTGCTCAACGTTTTTTTTTTTATTTTAAAAAACGTGCATTGACAATCCCATCAAAAGCTTCGTGAAGCACTTTTGGGATTACAGAAACGAATTAATAGGTCACAGTGATGTAGTTTACTTAGTTAGTCCAAATATGCTAAATAAAACTTTTTTTAACTAGCATATTTAGTTAGTTTAATGCTGTTGTCTTATATGTCCACACAGCTGAATTAAAATTAAATCAAGTTCTCTTTATCTAAACTATTATTCCAGGTATACTGCGCTTACAGCATTAGGCATTAGGCAAGAAGTTGAACACATTATGGCCAACGTTTTTTTATTCATTCTTGCCACGTTTTTTACGTTTTTTAACGTTTTTAACTTTTCCTGGAACGTTTTTTACATCTATGACTTGTACGGACGCTAGTAGTGTCGCGACTCATGTACTGTAGGCCTATATCAACGTTACAGAATACAGACGAACAGACGGACAACTTACAGTAGCAATACGGCGCTTTTCACTATACGCACATCGCGCGGTAAAAGTTCTTCTGACGGCATGCACTGGATGTGTACTGGAGTGGAGTTAACAACAGCCACGAGACTGCAGCCTGCCGTAGTAGTCCAGAGAGTTCAGTAAAAAGCCAGTGAGAAACGGAAGCGACTGAGAAGAACAAACGTAAACGAACGTATAGACTAAACTGCAAAGAAAGCGGCATGGGACGGTGGACGTGTGTGAGAACCACGGAGGGGTCGCTAACGACGTGAACAATATAAGATGAAACAACAACGAAGACACTGTAGGCGACGCGATAACAGACGGTAGACAAGAAACTCAGCTACAGCTTAGATAACAGGGCGCCAGACTGTTGCTCTCGTCTCATCATATTGTTACACCCGGGTATTTTCCTTTCTTGATTTTAGTTATACGTTATGAGTGGGATTTTTTCAATAAAAAAGACACAGCAACGGACGTAAGCTGTTCGCATGTAAGTCTACAAGAATCGCACCCACAGCAGTTTCACTGACGTGTCCTTTCCAAAGAACCCCGACACGTATCCGCATGAAAAGTATACCGAGTACCGACATAAACTAGAGGCCATGCTGAATAATTCTGTCTATAGCTTTTACGACAACTTTGTCTTATTTTGTAGTATTGTTCGCAAAACAAGGCAACTAGTAGCATTGAAAAATGGTCGCTTTCAACCATCCCGCTGTTAAATGACCTTTCATCATGCAAGAACCGTAGCGAATATCCGCATAAACTTATATCGCCAGAAACTACAGTCACTGGCGAATATGTCTGTCGCTGACCGTATCAGAGTTTCTTCATTCGCTTTCGCACAGTTGTTTCCCAAAATGAAGCGAAAAAAAATTAAGTCAAACCAACGGTGAAAATATGTTGAAGGCCTAGCATAAAATGACATTTCAAAATCATTCAAGGTCAAGCGTTTTACGATTGCTGACAGCTTTTTTTGTAAAGACAGGCTACTTCATAATGGTGCAATAACTGCATAATAAGAATGGCTTTAGCTCGAGAGGTTCCGAAGATGTGATGGCTGAAATTACTAAAAATTGCCGGTTCTGGGGTCTCTTCGCCACGGAAATCCCACGCCAATCCGCATGAACACAACTATACGCCAACGAGAACGAGTGGAAATCATTCCTCAGTTATTCCGTATTTTCGATTAACTGTGCGAAATGAGCGGTCGCAATCACGTAGATCGTAAGCAGGTGACGCTGACGGCTGAAGATGCTGTATAGCTGTGATGGACTCTGCCTCTGCAGCCTGTTAAAGATATCGATTGCTAGGTGGCACCTTCACTTGGTGTCATTACGTCAGTCGCACCTGCGGCCATCAGGCGCGCCTTGGCTTGGCGCCCATCCAGACTGCCGGAGCCGGCTTCGTGGTGGGTGGTCAATACGAGGATACTCAGCCATTGATCCCTGGCCAGCACCGGCAATCAAATGCGCTCTACTCACACGCTCGCTTGGCTCCTTCAGTGAACCGGCGGAGCTCCGTGTATTGCCACCAGAATATTTGCGCTTCGACAACACTTATTATATCCTGGCAGTTGGCACTGCATCTCTACTTCACCTTCAGTCAACTTCGCTTCAACCTTCTCACGAAAACGCCAGTAGTATTCCTAGTCATTATGATTAAATTACTAAGCCTATTCCTAATTAACTCTTACAAGAAATATGACTGCATTCGACTAGATTCCCTGAACTACATGTACGTCTGCTCATTGCTTGACATATGTTTTGGTGATTTGGTTTATTAAAAATTGTACTGGATTTTTCAAAGCAGATTTGTTTGCAAGATGTTCTTGGTGTATTGTGTAAATTGTGAAGTGACTGATGTCAACGGCAAATGGGGCTATAGGCCTACTGTACTGTAATACTGCAGTAGGCCTATCCTAGTTTCTGCTATGGCATTTAGTAGAAACTCCCGCGGCAATGCAGTAATCGATAACCACACTCGGCCATTAGATTAACAAGTATGATACAGGCATTAGCGTTTGAACCTGAGTGAAAACCGAGATATGCGGCAGGCAGAATAACAAACACACCGCAGGTCTACTTCTCTGACTGTTCTAGACGAAGCTATTCAGACTCACAGTAATTTGTGCAGTTCACTAGGCCTATATCGAACCTACAACTCAATAGCAGTATGAGTAGACATTCATCTGATACAATGCAAAAACAAAAGAGTTCTTAACCTGTTGCAGCTGTTATACTTCAAACTTAGAAAAAACTACCAAAAAAAGGTAATAAGTGACTCGACATTTGGTGATACGCCGGCTATAAATACAGCTGCAACAGTCAGCAATATTTCTTACATTTTCTGGAAAAAAACTGTTTTTGTTGAAATGTATCGAGCTAAGCTAAAGAGTAGTTCTCGCGAAACAGATGTTGTAATTTAATTTGTAATGCCTTTTCGCTGACGTAATTTTTTTATCAGTCATGTTTTGTTTTGACTGTTTTGTTTTGACTGATAAATACTATTTAATTATTCATTGACACTATGTAGAATAGAAATGCAGGTCTACAGTATGTAAAGCGGCTGACAAACTGACCGTCTAATGTCACTAGCTAAGCATAATTATATGCGCTGTGCATCAATAAGACTTCAGTCAGAATTCCACCATCTCCCGTGACTAAACTATGGCATCAGTCAATGCTGCTATAATACAGCGGTAACCTATAGGTTGCTATGCTAGCCAAACCTTCATCAGTCTTGTGGGTTTTGTAAGTTTTGTTCGAAATCGTCGATGAAGAATTTATACGACGAATTCGCCGCCAAATAACAACATGAACAGATTGCGACGGATAAACGCAGTCATCACGTCCAATAACTACAAGCTAGGAGGCCTATTGGTAGAAGCAGTCGCTTATTGCGTCGACCGTCTGGCCGTAAATATTGCATAGATTTTATTTCTGTATTGATTCACACGACGTACTGTGTATTCGGCGTGCTATAAACTATACAGGGTGGGCCAAAAAGTAAACGATTGTACTTTTTTCACATCTTCGCTAAATATTGACCAATTTTCACAATTTTTTACCTGTAGACTCTGGAAGAAATTTGCTACTCAGTGACATGCACACCACACATATTATATCACTACACTACTTTGTAAAATATAAATATCCAAAAACGTACAATATCTACAGATGGCAATAAAATTGAGTGATACATTTTAAAAGTATTTAAGTAAAACATTTAATATAAGTTATAATAAATGTCAAAAAGGTTTAGGTGTAGCCACGAAATAAGTTTTCATGTTTCAAAAAATAGTGTACAGTTTGTAGGGCCGCACAACTAAAATACATTTTTCTGTATGCTCATGCAGTTAACTGAGCAAGATTGCAGCCATCAACCAGCATTAATGTACATTAAAAATTACTGCACAGTATAAAATCGTTAAAATTATTTGGAAAAAAATGCTCATCATATCTATCAATGTTTTTGATACCTACTATAACTCATTTTTTGATATTTAAGTTAAATACTTTAAAAAATTCGTACACAGTCCACTGGTAGGAAAATTGTGAAAATTGATCAATATTTAGCGAAGATGTGAACAAAGTGCAATACCTTACTTTTCCTGCCCCACCCTGTAGACTGCGATGCCGCTGCTACTGTCACTGCTTCTGCTGCTGCTGATGATGATAATGTTATTGATGACAATGACGATAACCAGGTGTTGGCTTAGATCAATAACAATGGTACAGTACCAACACAACACACAGATTCTGCACTGTACAACAAAAATTTTATACAAGTCGTCTTCTTACACATCTAAGAAACTTGCCGCTTTGCGCTTTCTTGCGCATTTTTTTCGTACTAATTTCTTCGCTGTGTGTAATCAGTATAAGTCCTGGTCGCCTTCAAGCTGAAAAGTTATTACATCACCACCAAAAGCTACATATAATAAAAAAAGAATGAGAACGAGAAAAAAGCAGCTGATCATCTACCCGCACAGCGTCGACTCGCTTCTGAACCATCTTTTCCATCTTGAGTTTGATGTCACGCACTATGCTGGGTCCGTCGACTGGTCGCACCTGCGGCTGCATGAGCAGGTAATACTGCAACCCACATACAAACACACACAACCTTACTATAAACGACAATATACGAGTACTGTTAGGTTTCAATGAAAGATAATTTTATTAATATTATTCATAACGAAGTCATCTACATTGTGGCACATTTATCTATGCCTTTATGTGCATGTATGCAATCTTGTAGTTAACACGAAACTGTAATTAAAATGTGCTGAAACTGGGCTGCATTACTGCTCACCGAATCGATGCCTGTGCTGAATCTGATATTATTTGCAGCAACTAATAATCTACACAAATTCATCAAATTACAAATTATACCTTGAAATGTGACGAATTTATAGGCTAGAGTTTCTAAGTCGATATAATTAGTTTACTTCTGAACATCAGTAGCGTTTGGAACAAGTCAGCGGAATGAAAGGCTTCGGCTTTAGCTAGCTGTCCTTTCGAGCTGAGACTGTTATTTAGGATCGAACGTATACTTCAGGTTATGCATCGGTGTCTTGTAATATCTTCATCACATGCAAATATACGATAATTGCCGCACGAGACGACAAGACCGAGGAAGAGAAACTGGGTAGGGGGCGAGCGTATGGGTGGAAGAGGAAAGGCGATGACGACGAGGCGAGGAGACAGAGAATTTACCGCGGCGAGCAGCAAGCTCAAGCTGTCAAATGGATCATGCGATGGAACAGTCGTCGCTGCGGCCAGAGCAAAGCCGTAGCGAAGGACTGAGACCGACGCTGAGACGACACGCAGACAGGGTTGACTGAAAATGCCGGACATGAAATTGCAGGACAAGAAAGATATCGCATAGAAATAGACTACATTACAAGGCAGTGTGCACTTTTTTCAAAATAACGTAAGAACACAAGTCAGAGCAGCAAAGGGATACAGAATGGGATAAAATACTTGACTGGCAATACGTTGTGTCACTTCATAGTTCAGAAGCAATTAAATTAAGCTGACCAAGACATTTGCCGCTTCTGATCTACTTTTATTTCTTGCAGTTTCATGTTCTGCATTTTCGTGCCCTGCAATTGGTCCGTCATTTTCATGTGCATCATTTTCAGCGCCCCGCAGACAGACCACCCGGCATGCAACGCGTAATCAGCGACGTAACATGACGTGCGAGCGTCGACGGGCGGTCCTCGCGTGCTGCGCGACCACACACATCGAACACTGGTCAGTGAGCAATCGACCATCAATAGCCGCCGACAGAAGAGGCCTCCATCCGGCCATCTAGTCTCGTCCGACTATTAAGACTAATGCGACGCGACTGTCGCATAACCATCGGATTCGCACGACAGAGAAAGACGCTCATATTGATCCGAAAAAAGCCGGCCTTCAACGAACGCCCAAGCTTTCCTCGCACGCACAGTTTTATGCCTCCGCCTCCTGGAAGTGCATCTGTGGACGCATTATGTTTTGTCGTTGTCTGTTTGTGTGTCCGTTACTCAAGAAAAGTTTGTTACCATGATATCTGCGAAGGAAATAGAGGAAATTGCACCAAAGTTGAGTTAATGATGCAGGCAAGGCCCAAAGTTTCACTGATTATGTTGTAAAGATCGAGAGGTATATACGTCAAAAATAAAAAAAATATATCATCTACAGTTCATCCAATTTAATAATGGGAAAATCGTTTATCGACTCTGCTACCTGATGAATCATAAGTAAGCAATTGCTAGTTTTGCTTTGAGGTTTGACCCCAAAATCTCCCTCTTTCTTATGCAAACCAGAGACTCCAACTGACACAGTGTGTCCTTGAACCCCGCAAGTGTATCTGCCAAATGACATCTAAGTCCGTCGAACGGTTTAAGCAAGGTGCACGAAGTATCAGACAGACGACAGACAGTCCAAACAACACAAAATGTGTAGCTATAGGCGGAATCGTTTGCGGTGCAAGAAGCGACTTTGCCTACTAATACTGTGAAATTGAGCTTAGTATGTGAAGAAGACTTCAAAAGCATCGTTTGGTTCACGAAACGTTCCCATCCGCGACGTAAGACTATTTGCTGCAGTTTTAACAGATGGGCGCGTCGTCGTCGCTAAATTGTCTATCCGTCCGTCCGTCCGTCCGTCTGTCGTCTGTCGCGGGTCAAGCAGATGTTCACTGTCGGAAGCTGTCGGCGTCTGCAGTCGTTTGTTTGAGAAGTTTACGACGCTGATGACGACGTCGACAATGAGCTTAGTTAGTCCGCCGAGAGCCGCGGCTAAGGCCCAATCTCCACTATTTTGACTTGTCGTAGACTTGATGTTCATCACGTTGTTCCACAGAGCCATAGTAAAGTGCATTTTGAGCTTCGGTGTGGTTGCTATAGGCTATCCAAAGTCTCGATTTTCGCGACCGATGACAAACGCCCAACTCCGCTAAAACAGAGTCTTTCGACATTTGTCAAGGGAGCTATAATCATTATCCTGCCTACATATGGTAGTCAAGATCACAGAACTAATGTAAGTACGGAGGCACAAATGGATAAAACTGAAATAATGTGGATACATAATCCAAAACGGATAATCAAGTTCACATGTACCTGTACCGGAAGCTATGCAATTACTTGTTAAAGAAACCAACGTTCCGAATGGACGACAGTGGACCAAAATATTTTTCACTCAAGACATGGATTTAATTGACTTGCCCCTAGCTAGTAGTCGGCTACGTTATGTGCTGTGCTGTCTTGAGATGGCACAATGAAAATCTCAGTAATGCTAAGAAAAGACGAAAGTGAGTTGACAGACATTCGTGGCTAGTTCATACAGGGCCCAAGTTTACAGTCTATGCTGAACACGGCAGCAAAAAAGAAAAAAATAAATAAAAAAAGAGACAGTGCAAGATTTACAGACAGACGGACAGTTATGATAAATGTCAAAAAGGTTTGTCCGTCTAAACGTGTATCGTGTGGTCAGAAGCGTTGAAGCCAGCTGCAGCAGCATGCAAGACGTTGCAGCATCACAAATAACTCGCACTTTACTCACCAGCAAGTTTAACCATCAAGCCCGGCCACTGCAACTGCCGGACAATCATCAATGATTAAAACAGAGCGACACAAGGGTAAATGAAAAAGATGCGGCGCAAACTTAAAAACTTTCGATCTGTTGCTTGGTCCGCAGTTCCGTCAGCTATACAGCTGCTAACTGATCAAAATGTGCTAAACGTCAGTTTGGTAGCTCCGCAGATACGGCCTCGGACATCAAGCAGAGCACGAAAAATCACTACAGGTGACCAAGGGATAAACGCAGATGATGTGCAAAAATGAGAACACAACATCACATTTACGAGGAAAAATCTGACGAAAGCGGCAAAAGTTTCTGAAGCACACGGAAGGTGTTCGACCCGTAATCTGTACTGTCCCACAGATCCGCAATTTCTCTGTACTGCCGGCGGATCTTAAAATTTCTGCGAATTCAATTCCGCAAGCGGATCAGTCAGAACGGCTCGGAGCCGCACTTTTATCGCCGTCGGCATTCGCCGCCGTAGCTTTTGTATTTTAAATAAAGAGATCAACGACTAACTACAAACTACAGTTAGTTCTCAGTTGGTTCTCATGCAAAAAAAGCTCTGCGCTACGGCAATTTCGTCAGCCCGTTCGTCCGTCCGAAGGTCTGTCTGTGTGGATAAGACTGAACACATCATCAAACTTTCATAATCACCCTCTATCCCATCACGACTGTTTTCTCGCGCTGAATACCGCCGCCAACCCACAGCGGACTCAGTCACGACGGTTGCGTTAAATACAGGTGGCGTACGAAAAAAAATCTGCGATTTTCGACCGATGTGAGGATAGTGATAGCTAAAATACACAACAAGAACATGAAAGTACGTGGAATATTACAAATGGTATGCTATCTATCAGACAAGGTCACTGCCAATGACTTTCATTGATATTCAGAGGTCATTCAGCGTACTGTATTGCGTTTTTCTAAAACACAGATCATAAAAACTACAACACTCCGAAAAAAATACAATTCGAACACAGTGTCTACTGTCTATGCTGAGGCATTCGAAGTAAACGAGGACTGCTCGAAATTCAAGGTTATTCAAGGTCACGTAAGTTCACAGGTGATAGGCCTATCTCAGTGACAAACTGAGAGGCAGCGAATAGCAGTCATGTTACTGAACGACCAGAAAGACTCGTGTAGCAGATTTCTATAGGCGAGGCAAGGCGACATATAGGACATGAATCAAAGTGGATCATATCGAGCACATTCATTAAGAGATATCCGCCGCCAGACCTGCTTTATTAACGCGTCGCACGGCATGTCGGCACGTGCTGGCGGCGGTACATATTTAATGAGTCTACGTATGAATGATATCTCAGTCTTTTATTCATTCAGTCATTCACTCACACGCTGATGACTAACTGCAGTGAAAGAACATTTCGTGAATAAAATGAACAGCACGTGAAACCGAGACGCGCGTGTGAAAGAAAGAAGTAAGACGTCCTGTCACGCGATGTCGTCAGCGGTCAGCGCCTCTGACGATAATTTCGGCGACACTGTGGGGATGTAGCACATGACGGCTGACGAGATGAGGCCTAAAACATTTCGGCAATAAAGGGGCAAAAATTATAATTTAGATTCCAAAATATGGCAGGTAGGTGCGTTTCTGCGGGTTAACAAATTTTACAGCAAGTGAGGCGGCTCGATATATCTGGCTTACAGACAATTAGAGCACCCTGTGCCATAGCCCTGCTATCGTACAGAGACCAATTCCTGGTTGCTGTTCAGTTCCCCATAACATCCCGTCCCCATCCCAGCGACACAGTTGGATCCCGGAACTGTCAGGCTATCTGTGCAGAGGTGGACGTGGGTTGGGGTAGAACACGGCGCGGCGGAGGCTGCTGCTGCTGCTGCTGGAAATGTGATGTGATGGTCGTACACTGAAGTGAGTGACGCTGTCGGAGAGATCACGCAATACGCATCAGTCGCAATCAGCGAATTAATCGTCTCCGCGCCATCGCCGCAGCAGCTGCAGCAACTGGCTCTCACAGGAAACCACAGCACAGCACAGCGCACTGTGTCGACATGCAAATCCGCCGTCATTGACTACTCGGCGTTCGTCGTCACGTGTCGAAAAATCCACGCCGTAATTGGTTGATCGCTGCGACAGACAGACGAGCCACCCATTCACCCACCTGCACAAAGTTTCTGTAGCCGACGACTAGTAACCGATAACAAATGCACGAAAGTTAAAATGAAAATATTCCAGGAAATGAAGAAAACATATAGTCAACATGTTAAAAATTTTCTAGCCATGCAGGTCAGTTGGTGCCAAGATAACTTTTCCAGACTTTCCAGGCATACAAATGCGTAAAACTTTTTTCAGGGGTCAACCCTAATTCACTTTTCTCCTTATCTTCTGGTGACTTCTTCACCATACATAGCTAATAGCTAATTCGGATGCACTAAGTCACTCACTCATTTTGCATTTCCTGAGGACAGGGGCAAGTGCTTGCGGGAGCGCACGAGAGAAAAATGTTAAGAAAAAAAACTACAGCAAACCGGGACACAAAGCTCATTATTTTAAGCTTATAACGATGAGTGTTTCTATCTCGGCAGACGTGGGATGGTAACGTGATTATCTACTCCGCCGAAGACGAAGGAAATGTTTTTAGCTCTGCTTTATCTACCAAACTGTGTTATTGCCGGATTACACGGAAAGTTATGAACAGCTTTTCATGAAGTTTTACGGACGGCGGGTCGTGGCCCAAAGAACAAGTGCGATTAGATTGTAGTGGTGATCCAAACCACGATCCAGATGCAAGATTTTCAAAGGATGCACAATATTGGCGGGACGACGGCTATTAAGTCAATGTCTACACCAACTATGCGCCGATAACAAGGTGGTTCCGGCCTTAGGCCTATACAACATTTCTTCCCCGTCTGTTTGTGTACGTGCATAGCGACCACAATCGGTATTAATGAAGATTAAGATTGACATGAGTGGCAGTCGTACTGCATGGCGATCGTATCGCATCACGCACTGACGTCAGCAACTACCGCTTGACGCATCACCAATTAACTAACTAACAAACTAAAAATGGAAGAAAAGAAACAAAAATAAAAAAAACGCGCTAACGTAGAACGAGAAGTCGAGATGTTTGAGGTGGCGTATTATACTCTGAATTACCGCTGGACATACTGTACCGCAGTCCGACGCTCATCACGGGCGAGTTCGGCTGAAGTCTTCTGCAGTCATCAGTCCGGCGACGCAATAAAGATTAGCCGACGATGACGCCAGTGTAACCGTTCGCGGAATGAACGACCAACCGAACGACAGACCGGACGGACTGGACGGCGGGAGTCCGTGCAGAAAATGCACGTCGTTAATTATAAATGAGACGAGGAGACGGCAACTGCATGGCGACACACTCTATATGCAGCACGTAAATTAAGTTAAAAACGCGCCCGGCCGGACGCCCGAAAGTTAGTCGAGTGATATATTCCGAGTTCCGACTTCATGGGCTTCTGCCCCATGCAGCAAACATAAACGCCTCCAGTCCAGGACCGTTAGCCTATATAGAGCAATACGCCACACATCGTTAAACTACTATACTCCTCTCTTGATGGCCTCGCTGTTGCGTGCCTTCCGTACAGCTAAAAAGACCAGGCTAAAATCCAGCACGCCTCGACAACTTTCAGACTTTCTTCCGCTCACACCTCGAGTCGTGCATGGACTGTCGCAGACAAAAACAGAGGCGCGTCTGGTAACTTAGCGGCTATGAGCGGCTTGCAACTGCTAAGCTACTGGACACTCGGCTACGGCAAACCGCTACGAGCACACTGTAGCGTAAAAATTTTACGCTACGTTACAGTTTAGGCCAACACCTGACCAGGTGGAGGCAAATGCCTCCTGAAAAAAAGTTGGGGAAAAAGTAAAAAATTGAAAACTGGGGGAATATTCTTTGGTGGCAGATTTCCTGGAAACGCATAACACAGAATGCGACAATTCTGCTTAAAACAGCCCAATTTTTTCACTGTAGAGATGAATGTGATTTTCTGCGTTTCCAAATTTCAGAAAAATGAGCGAATTTGCGGCTTTCATTGAACG
>Ga0209367_1003544_pt1 | contig 21273 bp, 15 predicted proteins | sample WorMetLIZISLAND2_FD_187412 | JGI IMG/M metagenome (GOLD analysis project Ga0209367, IMG submission 187412) | Marine gutless worms symbiont microbial communities from Max Planck institute for Marine Microbiology, Germany - Olavius geniculatus... ...
CACTGAAGCTGTTGTCTCGTGGAGTGGTTGTTACTGTACTATTTTTGTTTTAAAATATGAGGAAAATGCATTGTGCTACTGCATATCTCTTTGATGAGTGATGACAATGGGTCAAATAATTTGATTCCCGGCGTGATAAACACACGGTTGGGTTCGCATTGCCGGATTCATTGTTCGTCCTTTGCACTGCAAATCTACCACCAAGTATCAGAGGGGGTGAGGGGGCCCCGTCGGCCTGGCGGGCCCAGGGCCCCCAGACAGGTTAAGACGGCTCTGGGTAGTCAAGGCCTTCAGTGTGTCACTGGATGATTGGACCTCACAAGTAAGCCAAACAAATAACGTGTAAATCTGTCGAACGGTTTAAGCAGAGTGCACAAGTGCGACAGAACGCTTGAGACAGACAAGCCGACAGGCGACGTTCTCGTAAGCTGTAGGATAAGGCAAAGCGTTATCAACAGTCAGATGGCGTACGAAATCGCGTAGACTCAGACAGCCACAGACACGCTGACACGCTATATAGCTTGCAGAACAAGAAATTTGAGATAATGCTCACGAGACGCGCGAAATACTATAGCAGTTCCGGTTCAGTAGTTTAGCTAAAAATTGGGGTGTTCACGCTAAGTACAAACACCGAATACAGATACCGAATTCTCTATCTGGATCGCATAACGATAGTTGCGTGGCGCCACCTTGTGAATGATATAGACTTGTGTCGCAGCCCGAAATCGCCAAAAAAATCCACAAAACTCCCTATTTTGGCGTTCACAGTCATCCAAGGTCATTGAATTCGGCGCAAATCGAGAGCCACTGTACGACTTCCTATTAGTGATTAATAGTAACCTAGGCCCTATCTCGCACCGTTGCTGAGATAAAGCGACTTATTGGCCAAAAATCGCAAATTTTGCCCACCCCCTCTCATTTAGCGCCTTTGTTCGGGGTGACCCCTCTCGAATTTATGGAAAAGCTTTACTGTTCCTGAAACTAGAGTCTTCCAGGCAACCGACGGTGAAGATTTGGTGATCCTATCTTGCACCGTTTTTGACTGATCCACCCGTGTGACAGACAGACAGACAAACAGAATTGCGATGGCTAAGACGCGCTAAAAGCAGTAGCTGCTTTCACGCGTAAAAACAGACCACGCTATGGAAAAATGTGTAAGCGGAATCGTTTGCGCTGCAAAAAGCGACTTCGCCTAAATTTTAACATCGCTGACCAGGAAGTAAACGCTGGCGCCGAGCATCCATATAATAATGACAACACTGAGCGCCTTGGCAATACGAATGTGATTGTTGCTTTTAATGACATGTAGCAGCTGCAGTATCTCAGGTGTCTTCAACAGGTAGATTAGACGCAGAAACCGCAGACCTGAAAACAGCAAAAAAAACAGCAAAAAGTAATAATTAGAAAACTATGTCGGACCAGTGCCAACATATTGGTGCGGCCGTCCGCCTGGCCTTCTACCGTTTGAGCAAAAAAAACTGGCACACAGATTAAGCGTGGTTTCCTACTAACGTACGGAACGCAAAGAACTCAGATGACGCAACGACTGCCTCTATTTTTCCGTTTTGGCCGTTGATTCGGCGGCGTTCGTTGGGTATTTTTTAGCGTTCGCTGCGTATGTTGCGTGCGTTGAGTGTGATGGAAATCGCGCTTTACTCATGCCCCGAGAACGTTCGCACCAATTTTTTCTGCGTTTTTGAGTTTTTAGTAGCTGCGCCCACTGAGCAGTCGTGCTGAACGCTTTAAAACATTTTCGCAAATATTTCACTGTCAAACATTTCAACGTAAAATGTTTGGAAATGTTTTGGAAGTAATCATGCACAAAATAAAACGCAGACATTTTTGTTAAGGCTAACATGTTAAGGCTACATGATGTGACGCGTAAAAACATCTTGTGGTTCCAGTTGCCGTCTGACCATGGAAAAAACTTAGCCCCTAAAATTTCTTGAACCTCCAAAAATATTGACGCAGTTTCTAGCTTACTAAAAAATAACTGTTTGCATCTAATATGTAATTCTGCAGCACTTTTACCTTAATTTTCATAGGTACAATTTCGTGTGTCACTTTGCTTTGTTGCGAGATATTAAACGACATGCGATAAAATAAAAGTTAGAAAAAATAAAAATATTTCGCCCCGTCCCTACTTTTTCGCCAGATTGCAACCGAAAGTGCAATTTTTTTGACCTAACCGTAGCCTATATAGCCTATAGCAGTGGCATGATAAGCTACTACTAACCGATCCAGTTAGAATCGAGGTGCAGACCGACGAATGTTGGAACGATTGTGAAATGATCGACGATTGAATAAAGCTCAATCCACGTCATCAAATAATCCGTCGATGCTACCAACTGCATAAACACAGTGTCCCATATGCATTTCTACGCACACACGACTGACAAATAAATCAAAAGCGGAAAAAAGTATAACGACATTAAGAAACATTATTGAAGTAAACAAGCACCAAAGTAATTTGGTAAAAAAGCAAACCTGCTGATCAATGTTGCCATGTGGTGAATAAATAGATAGATAAATCGGTAAAAAAATATACGTTCACCGGTTGATTTATGATTTTTGAGCTTACCGGTAACGTCTCTTTGCTTTGACATTGGTTTCAAAAACGTTTTGATTTTCAACGTGTTTTACTGGCGCATTCCTTCAGCAGCAAATTTGCAATAAAACGATCACTAAAAAACGCGAAACGAATGAAAAAAACCTAGTCAAAGCAGACGAGTTGGTTCTAAGTCAAGAAAACCAACAAAATACGAACAAGTCTTTTAACACGCCAGATATATCGTAGGAATCGGTCTCTGTGATCTCGGGGAAGTGATTAAAAGCCTGTCGTACAAAGCGACACAAATAAACTGAAAATGAAAACAAACTCAGTTTGCTCGGTTAGTACACTCCTGTAAACGGACTTCTGTTACTTTTTGCACGCCTTGAAAGGTCGCCGTTCTTCACGCAGTGATGTAGTCTTCAGGACCAAAGTCGACGTCTTGAAACGCCTCGAAGACAAAAATAAAATAAAGTAAATCTTGGTCCTGATTTTGGTCTTGGTCCTAAAGCGAAAGTTTTTGTTTTCGTTTTGGTCTTAGTTCCGAAAAAAGTCTTGTCTGATCGGAACCAAAAATGTTACAAAGTCTTATGTATCAACGAAGTAAAAACGACTTGCCTTGATAACGAATCGTATGAAGCATATACAGATCGCAGCGACCCAGACGTGATGTAACGGGTCATCAGACACGCTGCCACATAAGTCTCTCTTCGCTACGTTCACCCTTACAGTTCCACGCAGCAGACTAGTACAGTACTAAGTTCGTGGCTTAGTGGCGTACAGATTGGGACGCTGGACTTAAGATCAAAAGGTCGTTAGTTTCACTTCCCAATGGGGCATAAATTGGATGGGCAACTGTCTGCGAACAAACAACCATCTCTGTATGTAACCAACACCAAGGTCAACTTAACCTTCTATCCCTCCCGGGTATCGGCTTGTCTGGCTGGGGTCAAGGAAAGGCGCATTCGCCCGTGTTCGGTAGCAGATAACACGGTGTGATATCATCTGGCAGGTGTCGCTCCGTAGATCTGAGATGTGTTCAACTATAAACAGCTATATAGCCTACCTAAACGTCCTTTCAAAATTTACCTTAAGACGTCAAGCTCATTGCATTATTGCGACCAAAAACATCTCCTGCTGTGATGTTTTATAACTTATTTAGGCTAGTTTTAGAAAAACAAAACAGAACAGAGCAATAATACAAGCAAATGTGCAGCATTGTCAGAAAGCAATAAGTTAATTCAATATGTGTCTGTAGAAACGTGTATACAAAGCGATAGAAATGAAATCAGCTGATTCAGTTGCAGCTAGCCCCTCGAGAGCCACAGCGGAGCCCGGAAAACATTTTCGCGAAGCTCTATGTCACGTGGTAGTGTCTGGGAATCGGGCTAGAATACTAAATACATTTACTTATTCATCCAAGTCACATTTGTTGATATATTGTCTCAAAATAACTGACGACTGGCGTAAGTTTAAGTCAGATAATCGGACACATAGCAAATATACTTTTAAGCAATGGCGAGGCTTTTCAAACGTCGCGAGGGCCGGAAAAACTCTCTTTCCCTTTTTTGATGGGCCTGGATACACAGCTTACTGAGCGAACAAACTGGCAGTTCAATTTATTTTAGTTCCATTCATTTTTGTCGCTTTGCTGTACACGCCTTAAGCCTACGAAATGGTTTACATCGTATTACTATATACTGATAAGTAAAATAATGCATAATCCAAAATGAATAGTACGGTTATTAACTTAAGTTATTATACACAAAACCTGCTGAATCTTACCTGGACGCTTCAGCAATGTAAACGCCAACAGCGATTACGTCCGCCAACCAGAATATGGTTATCTGTTCACGCAAAACAAACAATAATAACAACAGATGATTACTGCTGATTAATGTAATAAATCTTTAAAACGATAATAAATTCAAATCGCTAAAAGACGACTAGCTTCATATTATTTCGTTTTAGCAATGACCGCTGCAAAAACCACAACAAAAAGACTGCAACCACACCCACTCAAAGCCCACATGCATGGACTCACTCAATAACTTACTTTCGATCTTCTGCCAATGCCGCAACCTTCAGCGCCGACAGTCCTTAAAGTCACAAGAATCTCAGCTGTCGCTAAGAAAAGCCGACCGTACAGCCTACGTCTGAAGCCCAGCGTCAAACTTCTATGCAGTTACGGAGAAAAAGCGATTTCTCAGAGGTGACACAATTCCGTGCACGCTATGTTAACGAAACTCTGCCCTCTAAAGCTAAAATTAACGCTAGTGTTTATCTGTGGGGTGATTAAACGTCTACGTGTTTAAATGTCGGGTGATTATATGTCGCTGATTAATTGTCGTGTGATTAACTGTCTCGTGATGAAGTGTCCGTACACCACCCCGTTTACACGATGAAGTGAACATGAAGCAAACTTAGAGCACACGTCGTGCACGTGTATTTTGAATACGTTTGATTCGCATATGTTTCCTCGTGTAAACGGGGTATTAGTTATAGGCGGAGAAGAAGGAAGTTGCAATTGTCCCACAGACCGCGGCAAATTTTCGACGGGTCAGATTATGGACGCTCAAAAAATTTTAACTTTGCCCTTAAATGTTTTTTAAAGTTAGTAATTTTTGGTCCAAAATCTTGTATCTTAAATAATTTTTTATCCATGTAATTAAAAGATTTGACAGGGTTTTTTTAGGGGGAGGCAATTTGCCCCACCTCTTACCACCACATTTGCCACCTCGCCACTGATTTGGATTAGCTCTAACGACCTACGCGCAACACCTGCAGGGACTGCTGACTGTATGTCTATGCCTTCGTAATGCCTGGTGCGGTATTATCTTCACCAAGTGAATGCAGTAAACGGTGAGGAAAATGTTTTCATCGGATGTGCATGTGTGTGTGCGAACGGCAAGCGCCGCCACCAACGTTAAAAATGCCAATAGTTTCGAAGTCATTAAAGCTACTGACTTTAGATCTGACTCGACTAAACGTTTTTTCTGCACAAAAGCGTTTTTGATCCAACGTTTTTACGCGCGAAAGCAGCTACTGTTTTCAACGCGTCTTAGCCATCGCAATTCTGTCTGTCTGTCTGTCCGTCTGTAACACGGGTGGATCAGTCAAAAACGGTGCAAGCTACGATCACCAAATCTTCACCGTTACGTCCGCTGCGTGGAAGACTCTAGTTTCAGGATCAGCAAAGCTTTTCCATAAATTCGAAAGAGGGTCGCCCCGAACGAGGGCGCTAAATGAGAGGGGGTAAGAAAAATTTGCGATTTTTAACCAATAAATCGCTGTATCTCAGAAACGGTGCGAGTTAGGGCCCAGGTTACTATTAATCACTAATAGGAAGTCCTACACTGGTTGTCGATTGCCACCGAATTCAATGACAATGGATGACATTGAACGCCAAAATAGGGGTTTTTATGGATTTTTTGGCAATTTTGGGCTGCGACACAAGTCTATATCATTCACAAGGTGGCGCCATGCAACTATCGTTATGCGATCCAGATAGAAAATTTGGTATGTGTATATTAACTTAACGTAAACACCCCAATTTTCAGCTAAACTACTGAACAGGAACTGCTATAGGCTTTCGCGCGTCTCGTGAGCATTAGCTCAAATTTCTTTGATTCTTAGCCGCATTCTCGAACTTTTCACTGCAGTTAATTTGAGCAGTACTTCAGGCCTACTTTGTCACTAAACGCAATGAAAACAACATTAATCACGTCATAGGAGCGGTTATGTTTCGGATAAGAGTTTTGCTTCAGCCAGTTCTTTAGCAGGTGTCTTTCAAAACACTTCAGGATGAAAAAAATGATCTACATGACATTTTCGTTCCGAAGGAAGATTGTTTCACACACGGTGCTAAACAGGGGGACAATAAAAATAACAAGAAGATTGTTTTGTGATGTTGTAACGACGTAAGAAGAGCTTACGTATATCTTGTTGCATGTCGAGTTGCCAGCAAGCATGCTCTCAGCATAGGTTCTCATACGTCCAAGCGTGGAACGTAGACCAATGGCAACGGCTGTGGTGGGTCGGCGGGCCAGTCGCTGACGTCGTCTGTGTTCGAGCACCTGCCAGATCTTGACCGGAAGTAAGATGACCACGCCCACGAACAAGCTGACCAGCGCCGCGATCACGTAGTGGCGCCATTTGTAGTCCAACGTACATGCAACCATCTTTACTGCTGATCAGACTTCCAGTCCTGACAAATCAGATAATACACATTGTCGTCGTTATCAAACGTTTATTTTTCGGCAATAAACGCAACACAATTCAACCAATTACAAAACTACAAGAATAATCGGAGAACGCAAATCTCCGCCAACGCTGTGTTATTTTTAGCCGACCGCACTTAAGTAAAAGTCAAGCTTATGGTACGAGTTGTCGTCTGTCCGTCGTCCTCCGTTAGTCTGTCGTCTTCTGTAACGGATCTGTTGTTACTAAATGGTAGATCGTAAATAATTGCACGAATAATAAGCCTTGTGTCATAAACCTAGACATGCAAAATTTCAGCAATCTAGTGCAAGCAAAACGTTTTCAAATGCGGGGTTAAATACAATAAATAGACGAAAGGTAGAAAAACTGTGCGTTTAATGAAAAGCTAGCCATAGGGGCCTACCTCAGAAACGGCATGAGATAAGGCCAAGATTATTATTAATCACTATTATGAAATACAATACGCCCTGTCAAATGAGTTGGAAATCATCGATCTTAGATGACCTTAAAAGTCAATGACAACCAGTACGGTCGGCTATCCTAGCGACAGCCGGGCTTCTTATTTTCGTTATGTTAGCCAGTTGGCAGCATTATATTTGGCTTTGTCCTATCTTGCAATGGCCAAAGAAATCCTTCAGTTTTACCCTGGTTCCAGATGCAAAAACGGTTACACTCCACACTTATAGGCGGGGCCAAGTTTAACTTTCCCCGAAAATTGCAGCCAAATTTGCCTGTGGCTTTTTGTGTAATCCTGCTAACAAACAAATAAATAAACAGTATAAACGAAGGGCATCACATAACCTCCTTGGCATAGGTAAGAAAAATTAATCGAAAGTCTGTCAGAAAAGCATTAAAGTCGTAAATGGCGGTTTTTTACGAGTTTATATTACGTTTACTATTTCAGCAGACAGTGTGCTGGAGACGAAGTGCTTGAGATGTGCAAAGCCTTTAATAACTGTTTTATTGCCAATTTACTACTCAATATATTCAAAACTATATATATTCAAATATATTCAAAATATTCAAAACTTTACTGAAAATCAATATTTGATAAAGTTTAAAAAAAACAAACTTAGCCGCCAACTTTTTGGGCAATCCTGTATTGCCATTTAGGCTGCATGTGTAAAGCCAATCTCTTGTTTAAACTGCTGCGCGCACTTAAGTATAGGACTATAGGCTTATGCGCAGACAGCGTGTGGTAATAATCGGGTTAATGACACTCAATAGGCCTACTGTTTACAATATCGTTGAAGGGCTCATAACTATTCATTCACACCTTTATTGCACGGCGCCTTGCATTTTATTGTCATGCATACATCATCAGAAGTGGCACATGAGAGTCTGAGTTGATGCGATGCAAAAATTAACGATTAATGACGCGATTAATCAGTATTTTTCATTTGTAATTATTGCGTTTTACAGCATGCTGCATTTTTCGTAGTTGTTAGCAAAGTAGTTCATAACGATTTTAGGCTTAAGTACGTCGTGTAGGCCTAATTCGACAATAAAAATAGACGCGTCATGATTGAACTATCATGCTGTACAATGTTATGCATGCAGAGATTGCAGACATGCAAAGCGTATTCTGTTGCAAGAGACCTCAAGGTTTGACGGACATTATTCGAACGCTGAACTGATCTATAAAATAGTGCTAACTTCGAACGTGCTCTCCTATTATTTGTCGTCTGTGCACTATTTAGCTTATTGGTCTCCTGTGTGTGCACACGTGTATAACGTTAGCTATGTATACATTTTCATGGACTCGTAATCCCTGATGCTAACAGTCATTGAGTATTATACATAAGCTTACAGGCCGTACTGAAGTGTGTAAGACAGCCGATCGTTGGCTAATCTTTTTATTCGCCAAAACAAAACGATAAAAGAACAAAAATAAGAACAAAAACACGACACGAATTGACAGAAAAAAATACAGTCTGGGAGGTCAGCACGGAAGGGGTCTGAGACTTTGGAGTCTGTCTGGATTGCCCTGTTGCGACCATCGGGATCATTGTCTCTGTTTCATGATAATAACACCCATAGCTATACGGTACCGTACATCATGGTTTATATATGATGGTTGGGTCAACATCTACGCTATAATAGGCCTACGACACAGTGAACGCACTGCGTGCAATACAAGGCTAACCACTATTATATAGGCCTAGCCTACGACAAGATTTCACCAATCCGGCATTATCAATAGCGGACACAGGCAATCACTCGAGAGGTAATTTCATATCGAGAGTTGTCATCGATGCTCATGCAGTATTATAGCAGTTCACGCGTGATGCAGCGTAATAATGCATAATCACTGGGTGGTCCGAAAAAGTGGCACTTCTTTAAACTAACGCCAATATAGTGCCATATCACATAAATTACCGAACACCAGCTATTTATATTGTTTTATAAAAACTTGAACATACGCTGTTAATTATCCACAGTTTAAATGAAATTACTTATTCAAAAAATTGTCATAATTATTCACAAACGTCAGTGTTTCTCTACACGAAGGCTGTGAATCAAAAAGCGTTCATAGTTAATTAGCCTAACCAAAATCCAACCATTGTGACGAAATTACAATTTATTCACACAAAAAAACTTGTTTACACTGACAAATAAATAACTACGTAATGATGACGTAAATAATGTAAAGTCCTTCTCAAGTTATAAGGGCCATAAGGCGGCAAAACAACAAAGGTGAAAAAAACGTTTTTTTACCATTTATGGTTTAAACTGCACTAAATTTGCCAAATTGGTCAGTTTATTCTCTAGAAAATAAAAATTATTGCCACCAGATCTCGTCTTTCAAAGCTAAAATGCACCAGATACGATTTCGGCTGGGGCTCCGCCTCAGACCCCACTGGGGGAGCTCACAGCGCTCCCCCAGACCCTCTAGCTGCATTTCAGGGGTCTTACTTCTAAGGAAAAAAAGGGAAAAGAGAAGAAAACAGGGAAGGGACGACAAAAGAATAAGAAAAAAAGGAATGAAAAGAAAGGGAAAAAGAGAAAAAAAACAAGGTCCCAACACAAACGTATTTGGCTACGCCACTGAAAAAAAGAGGGGAAAGGGCAACAAAAAGGAGATAACAAAAAACGAAAAACTTAAAGGGGAAAGGGGAGGGCGTCAGAGTTGAGGGGAAGGTTGCCTCCTGGCGCTGAAAGGGGATGGACGCCCCTGATCTCCTCCAATTCACTTCGTTCCATTGGCGGAGATCAATATATTAGCAAGCGTGGAAACTCTAATACCAAAAGGACGTTTCACGTTTTGGACCACCCTGTACACTGTATAGTCAACAGACTGCATAATGGAGCTGAACGCTCATTAGGCCTAGCATTTGTGCGGCCTATACGTCGGCCTATCATGGCCTGCAGTTTGAAGCACGGCATCATTGCCCATATACCGAAACAACAACTAATCATGCAATCACGTACATCTGCCGAGTTTTTTGTCTCTTAGTGACAGAGCTTTTGTATTTCATATCCGTGTAGGACACTAAGTTTAAATGTCGTCACACAATGACTAAGATGGCCGCACAGCGGGAAAAGTACAAATCGCTCTTGTCTGAACTCAGCAGCGCCGGTGTGCTATTGTTATGTTAATACCCATCTCAGAGCTACGGTGCGCCACCTGCCGTATGGGATCACATAGTTTACCTGCCACCCAACATAGTGTACGGACAAAAAGCCACTGGACAAAAGCTTACTTACTTACTTACTTACCTACTTACTTAGTACAGGCCCGCCCGTAGTCGTAGGCACTGGCAGTTTCAGGGGAGAAGGGAGGCAATCCGGCCGCCATGTCCCCTTTTTTCATATTACGAAGTGGCCGATACGGCCACATTTATCTTTAAAACAGCAAGTAAACATGATGACAATATTTTAGAAAAATGAAAAATTGAAGCGGAAATACAGATAATTGCTTAAATGCTTTCAGCTTCAGGGGGCTTTTCCTTTGGTCCCTTGACCAAGAGTTTTGCCCCTGGACCGCTCGGGGCCGCTAAGCCCTCAACCCCATTATAGGCTCACGCCCTTCTCATGCCCCTGTTGCAGTTTCTGCATCCGCCAGTGCCCGATGGTAGCCAATGTTTGAGGGAGTCTTAATGTGTAGATGTTTCGGCACACCGCCACACATCGTGCTCGGGAAAGATCTGGGATTGGTGTTACCCCATAATTTTTCATAACATATAATTTTTTAAAAACTAGAACTTCCATAGACACATTTTGCGCACAAAAAAGCAGTAAAATTAACACGATGAACAATGTTCAAGTTTGGACTGCAATCCGACTTTGTGGACATAAGGGTGTCTAAAGTCCCCTTAGATCTTGCTAGCTACGGGCCGGTAGCAAGTGCAACAAGACAAGTGTGCTACCTCCGGTTTCTTTACGCCGTGTTTTTATACACAACACAGAGCACTTGCAAAAATATTTCTCGTAAATGTCCGTGTCATGTTGCAAGTGCCATCGCGTCTAAAAATGTTTTAGAAATTCTTTCAGATAAAAGAGCTAGCAAAATATTGCGAAAAAAATTTTAAATCGCGCAAGGCTTAAAAACAAAAATGCAGCCAATCACTTGAAATCCAAATAAAACCCTCGCTCAAATCTAACTGCTGTCCGCCGGTACCATGCAAAACGCACAAAAACCACGTGACCTTGACCTCCAACCTATGACCTTGATATTTAATAGGCTTTTGGAGAATGTCGAGGTACATGTTCGTGCGAAATTTCATCAAGTTAAGTGCAGCAGTGTATGAGCTATCGTTTTCACAGAGAAAAAATCTAATCTGAAAACATTGTTTTCAGCTGGGTCAATTTTGACATCAGATCGATATCGACATACTACCGTCGCTTTCGCGGACAGTAAAATGTTTTAGAACTGTTAGCGTTTCGTAGCTAAGTACGCATGTAAAATACTATTTTCGCATGTATGTAGCCGCAACTTTAGACTAAGAAAAAAACAATTTCTAATAACCGAGAGCGATATACTGGCAATGCAAATGGCAGATGACCGGTTGATAGGAGTTAGAATGCATTTAGTGTATACACGTATAAATCATAGATGTAAAAAAACGTTTTTTACGTTTTTAAAATTTTTTCTAGAACGTTTTTTACATCTACGGTATAAATGTGCCGTATTGCTGCAGAGTGCCAGCAATGGACTTGTCAACTGCCATAACGTGGTGCAATCTGTCTTCACCACATCGGGGCTAACGACCATTTGCTCTAAGACAAGATATGCGAACTGACTCACGGGGTGTAGGACATTTCCCTCTGGACATGTTTCCTCCCGGACGTTCCCCCCTTCTGGTTTTTGCAATACTCGGACGTTCCCCTCCCTATACTACATGAGAATCGATCGAGCGCTATAGATAGTGGCACAATTTTCAGTGACAGTATGGTGAAAGAATGCAGCAAACATCAAATACTCTTGTGCTATCATTAATAGTGTAGGCCTAAATTAATACGTCAAACAAAGGGCAAGTCTCAAGAAGTCTCGGTTCTCAACTTCTCAAGAAACAGCTCCGGACGGCGACGTCAAAATGCCACTCTAAGCGCAGTGTTTGCCACAGCAAGGAGAGTGTCTGCAATCTGTCGAATTCTGCTTCTTATGTAGCCTACGTAAAAATATGTGCGTTAACTACTTCTACTCTCCTGGTTCAGTCTGTATCCAGTCGAGTTTAATCGTCTCGTAGACGCGTGGGCTTACATCCCTAATTGATGTTAATTGTCGCGCACTCGCGCCTACTAAGACTCATTGTGTTTAAAAAATACTCAACGGCGACGAGACTTCAAAGGCGGGGTTGCTTCTGGTGTTGCAAGAAATTTCTGCTCATGCTTGGCGCTGACTCTAAAAATATGTTGTTACTAACCTGGGGGAAAGGCACTCGAAAAGCAGAGAAAAACGTCCGGGCGGAGGAATGTCCAAGAGGGGAAACGTCCGCGGTTAACAAGCCCATGGGCGAATGTCCGGCTTCCGACTCGCGAGACTCTGGATCTTGAACAATTATAAGCTACTGTCAATCCTAACATAGGCTACTGCAGAGAGACGTGGACAATAAACACGGGATACGAGGCTCGACTGGAAGCAGCCGAAATGTGGTTCCTCTATATACGACGGATGCTACATGTATACGCGTACCTTGGACAAATCATGAGACTTACAACAACGATCTTAACCGAGCCGGTACTGAGCTGGATATCTGTTGAATATAATCAGAACAAGACAAACAGAGTTCTCGAGAGACGTAATCAAAAAAATAAAAACTGAAAAACCTAGTCATGGCCGGCCGGTTCATTGACAAGACAGGGCCAGAAAGACTGAAAACCAGCTACCTCACGAGCCTGAAGAACTGGCTGGAGCCTACAGCCAATGAGAACACCATCATCCAGCCGAGTGCAACACGAAAGAGGTGGCGCGACGTGATCGCCAACTCTAATGGTAACTGACGACAACGACGACGTTGACTCTGTCTCTGGAAGAACGTGAATTGAAAGAGCCTCTACAATAAAAGTCCGGCTCATTGGTCCTGACAGGGACCACAGTGCTCTTCGTCAGGTCTACGACGTAATCATCGCAAACTCGGAAAACACAGCCTCCGACGTCTCAAATTCACTTGGTCTTCGATTTGGTTTCGAATTGTGCGCCGTATGCGGTCCTGCTCTTTGTCTGTAGCCGATCTCTCACTCACTCGTTGGAAAGTTGTAGGGCCTAAGCCTTCTGAACAACGACCGAATATAAGGATCAGGGTGGCAATAAGTATTGCAATACGTTTTTGTATTGCAACAGGTATTGCAATACTGGTTGCATGTTTAGTATTGCATGTGGTATTGCAATACCTTAAAGAAATACTCTTTACGCGCGATAGCAGAATGCTTCGCGCGTCTTAGCCATGGCCTGGGCGCCTGTCCGTCCGTCCGTACGTCGGTCCGTCCGTCACACCCTGGCACTGTATCAAAAGGGCGACACATACATGTAGAATCACGAAATATTCACTGTAGGCTGCCCCAAGGACTCTAGTTTTTCGACACAAAATTTCGTGCCAGCTGAGAATTCAGCGACAACGGTCTGTCAAGGATGACATTAGTGTTGCGGGCGTGGTTGACAGTTAGAACCATCACTTGACACAGCCACTGAGTTTGGTCGCATGGCAAAAACAGTGGCGACTATTATCTGCAGTGCATTTTTAGCGAATTACTCGTTTAAACGTTCGAATCCCGGACAATAAACCACCAAGCTGGTGAGCTATGTTTTACTCAGACTCATGCGCGTCGGGCGGCTCCGGCGCCGACTGCAAACTAAACCCCTACTGTATAAGATTTGTTGTCGACGACTAACCCTAATGATACCACAGCGCAATATGCGGCCATCCACTGCCCACATCAGCGAACAGTTGGACCCGCGGTGCAGCCAGCAGACATGCCACACCAAACAGCCGCATTAAACTTTTACCTAGACAGAAAAACTCAGATTCTCGGCTGACTAACGCGACAATGGATTAGTAAACTTTAAAAGTTCGCACACCTCTACTTGAAACTTGGTGCCGAAAATGTTATTCAATTGCACGAAGCGAAACGCCAGCGGCAAATGATAGCATCGCCCGGATGATGTGCAGCTAAAACACACGGTGGCGACAGACCACAGCACTTAACCCGCACTCAGCATGTCACATACAATTACTGCGCTGTGCCTAACTGGTGTGAGGTCTTCAGATTGGCTTGGACATCGAGATCTCGGACCGGCTTTGGTTCAAGACTCAAGACTCCAGCAACATGCAGAAGTTTAGCTAGTAAACTACGCCAAAATTCGACGAATGTTAAACCAGTAGCCGATCACTGTATTTGACGCCACAGTGACTTTGACCCTTGAACATTTGACCCCAAAATTTAACGCGTTCATCCTTGCTCCGAAGTCCGATATTGGTAAAAGTTTGGTCAAATTCCGTCAACTAATACCCAAGATATCTTGCTAACAATGTTTGTTCTGGACTTACGCACACACGAACGGACAGGCGAATACTCTGAAAAGATAATGCCTCCGGCTACTGCGTTGGCGGAGGCATAAAAATATCATTTTATACACAGTTAAAGTCTGTGTATAATTTCGTGTACGCATCTTGTGCTGTATCTTCGTATCGTTGTATTCTGTGTTGCAATAAGCAGCAAATTTGTATGACCGAAGTTGCAGACTATCATGGTCTGCAGATTAAGGTCTATTTCTACTACGTTTATCGCTTATTTTCCGGGATTAAAAAATCCGCCAATCTGACAGCAGATAACAAAATGCCTCAATAGCTGTTGTCATCTGTTGTCACACATCAGTGGCGTTGTGACAGCAAAAAGGAATGACGTGCAATTGCCTGTCCAATTTTTAACCTCTCGAGAAATATTTTTCTAGCCTGAAAATTTTTGTCGGATAAAAAGTACAAAGTGTGGGACTAAAATTCTTTGTTTGAGAAAATCTGTTGGCAAAATTCAAATTTTGAGCACCCGCATTTCCTCTATTGGCAATTTGCAGCTGTCTCCGAAAATTACAACTTCCTGCTTTTTAACCTTTTTATCCCACGACGCTGCTGTCACACATTGTGACGGCGCAGAATGACCATCATCAAGTGTTTCCTCGAGAAGTTGCAAGTCTTTCGTAGAGCTGGAAATCGGGTTTTAATGACGACTGCGTATATACGAACTTTGTCGCTACAGTGTTTTGTGCGAATGTTCGCTGGTGTCGGGCGGTTGTTTGATTTAATGGTTAGGCTACTGCTTCTTGTCGTCGCGAGTGCGTAAACTAAACTATAGGGTACGACTGAAAATCAACCGGCTCTCTTCCTATAAATATCCGGTTTGACTCGTTGTGGTCCCACGATACGTCAAAAGGGTAGCAACTGCTACATATTTTCACGTGTGTCTATGTATTTCTCTCTTCCTTTTTCTTCCTTTCTCTCCTGAAAAGCTCTTTTCTCGAGAACAGAATAGCTTAAAAACTGCAATTAGTAAAATCGTTTTTGCAGGGCAGGAATAACCGGTGTGGCAATTTTCGGTTTTAAAAAGTCAAAAGTTGACCTCCCAAAACGTTGAAAACCTCAAGAAATCGCCGCATACACACGCTTATACTTGCGGCTGGTCGAACACGAGCCGAGGGCCCAGGCACCGACTGCAACCTAGGCCTATAAGCCTCGTTAATACTCTGTGTCCGGAAAAAAGTAACCCCCTAGACATAGTACAATAAAAATGTCATATCTAAACGAATCTGAATAAAATTTCACATATTCAGTCCACAATAAATTGTTGAAGCGATCACCATATTTCGTTGAAATTTTTTTTTTATTTCTTAGCGGAGTTAGTGAAAGCTTTATTTCGCCATGGCGGCAACAACACAAATATACACATAAATCAAGCACAAGGAAAACAAAAAAACAACGCAAGCACACAATGCAAACAGTAAAAACAGAAAATAATAAAAAAAAATTACAAACTAATCACGCCCAAAAATCTTTAATTTTTAGTTAGCAGTTCATCATAAGCAAATGCATCATACAAAAGATGTATCACAGAGTTATTTGATGACCGTAGCTTTCGTAAGAAACTAACTCTACGAGTATCAAGTTCAGTGGCTATCGGTCGATAGCCCATAAAGTGCAAAATGTCATTTTTACACGGTGTTTCATAAAAAGAACCCCGTGTTGTTTTTTCATAATTCACTCAAATGATGAGCAATTTGCATAAAATTTTTACCAGTTGTAGCTGAATAAATACTAATTTGAAATATTTTAACAAAACATAGCAGTTGACTAAATATTCTTTGCTAATCGTGATGTAACGCTGACATTATAATGTGTCACGGGTACAAACAGGACAATCCCAATTGGTGCTGCCAGTTGCTACCTTGCTTCAATGGTGAAAAATCTGGTTCGTTAGTGTCAAATATTTGAAGTTTTACAGTTGGAACCACAAAAACGTGCAAAGCGATTGAATTTACGTGTCTGTGGGGATAGTTGGTTTTTCACATGTTCGAGCAAGACAGTGCACTATCACACCGAGCTTGCAAGATGTTCAGTTTTTGAATCACAAGACGCCTGATTTCATGTTTCCATGTTGCTCAGTGCTGATACGATAAGCATTTTTCATTAGCGAACCAGATTAAGTTCACCATCAAAGCAGGGTAGCAACTGACAGCACCAGTTGAAACTAGCAAGTTTGTACCTGTGACACATTATGACGTCAGCGTTACATCACGACTAGCAAAGAATATTAATCAACTGCAATATTTTATTGCAATATTTTGAATTAGTATTTCTTCAGCTACAACTGCTAAAAATTTTATGTAAATTGTTCATAATTTGAGTAAACTATAAAAAAACAAAAAGGGGTCCATTTTTATAAAATACCGTGTACAGTCAACATCATTTACACCAAATAGTTTCCAAAAATTAGCATGCCAACAGTAAGATAACGAACTAAGATTTTTTCTAGACAAACACACGCTCTCGACTGCATACAATAAAATGAGTGTACAATAACTATTAAATAAGTGCATCATTACTGTTTCACACATGATACCTTTACATGAAATATACAATAAAATATACAATTTAGTAATATAAAACTTTTTGACTGTGACTCACCAGAACTGAGCTTAAACACATTTGGAGATACGACATCGGCGTCTAAGTATTTAACAGTTGATATACACTGCAAGTCAACTTCATACAGCTTAATATTATTGCATACCTTTTTGCGTTCTCTACCAATTTTTAGAACCACAGATTTACTAGTATTAAACTTCATATCAAGGCAAGTCATTTCTTGTTCACATACATCAACCATCTTTTGTAAAACAGATACTAAAGCTGACAAAAGCACTAAATCATCGGCATACATAAGACATCCAATCTAAGTTCCGCCAACGACCTTCGGTTCTGTAAATTCATGATTACATCATCAACATAAATACCAAAAAGAAATTGTTACAGGAGTAACAGGACACCAACTTGTCCGACACCACATCCTAACAAAACGTATCCCGAAAAAACGCACTCCCATCTGACAACTGCACTTACGCAAGTTACACAAGTAAACCCCTCTGCTATTGTACATTTGCGTAACTCCAGCAAACAACATCTGATGCTGGCAAAATTCTACATCAACAATGCATTGCCTAGTCGCAGTCAAACTGCTGAGTTACAGTTGAATCTGCAAAAGCAAACAAAACCTCACAAAACCGTTGTAGCTGTTGTTTGTTTTATCAGATTTAACCGAAATTTGGCAGTTTGACTGCCAATAAATGGTGCATTATTGATGTAAAATTTTGCCAAAATCAGGTGTTGTTGGAGTTACGCAAATCTACAGTAACAGAGGTGTTTACTTGTGTAACGGCATATTCGTAACGAAAATATTTAGTATCGATATTTAACAATTAATAACTCCGCTGAAAATAAATTTTTTTAACGAAATTTGGTGACCGCTTTAGCAATTTCCTGGGAATTAAGTGTACAAAATTTTATCCAGATTCGTTTAGATGTGACATTTTTAGTGTACGATGTCTAGGGGGTTACTTTTTTCCGGACACAGTGTATTAACGCCTGAGACGCTCGGTAACTGATAGACAGACGCATATCATGTAGACATTGGGCGCCGACATCAACGTATGTCCGTTTTGATCAACGGTGTCCCAATTTCCGACAGATCGTTTTCCAGGGGTCTGTGTCAGAGGGGGTTTGTATCTGTCTGTGGATTGATGGAACTTTTAACCTACTGAAAGTGAAAGGGGACCTATGATCGGTGCATGGCAGTTAGTTTCCTCTCCCTTCCGTGCGTTCAAAAACGTGAACGCGATGTAAGTTAGGTTTATGTATGCAGACAGTCAGTTTTGTTAGACTAATATATGATCTATTTTATTTTCAGCTTTATGCGCTTTTTCTGACTCGATAAATTGCTTAATTGTTAAAAGGTACTGAGGCAGCATGTTTGTATTGGGCTAAAAACAATATTATTACCGTTAGCTTATTATAGCCTAAGCAAACGTCTTTATGCGATCACGGTCTAATGCTTGTCACACGCTGACAACTCGTCGCACAGCATGACATTTGTTATGTCTAGACTCATGCGACAAGAATATTTTAGGCCTAGACCGCATAGGTACGTTATGCCCTTACGGTGTATCTAGAGATTGGCCAAACGATCGCCTCGATTATATCGATAAGGTGATTAATATGCTGCATGATGGCTAATTTGTTGTAAAAAACATTGTAACGCTAACCGATCGTAGGCCTATGGCGTGCATTAACGCAAAGTATGGCATATTAAAGTAAGCTTAACTACTAAAATGCAACGAAAAGCAGGCCAAACGCCTTATCAGATGATCACAGGCCCATGCATAAGAAGCGTGAAAAATTTGTTGAGTTGATATATTGTCACTTCCAGCAGTTGGTAGAGAAGATGTTCGATGTTCTGTCTGTGACGTCAAGTAACACTCAGCGAGAAATAATTTCGTGTATTCCTGAAGTCATCGATAACTTGCAGCATGTTGACGTCGCACATAAACTCAAGTTGGTTTCAGTGAAATACTTTGTGGATCCTAAAAATAGAGGATTTCAGGAAATTGGCAGTAAACATTTCGTGATCCAAGCTTCCACCGTTTTGATAGAACAGCAAGGTGTGACCGTGACGGACAGACAGCTAAGATGCGCTTAGTACTACATGCTGTCGCGCATAAAAAAAACCCAGACAAACACAGTTTCACTGTTCCAGAGTTACTTCAAGACTAGTGATATTTTAGGCCACGATATTTTTTTGTCTTCGAGGTGTCCTAGACGTCGAGGACAGGCCTTGAGAACCGCATCCTTGCTCGTTTGTCTCTTCGTTACAGCGGATAGAATTACACAAACTCACAAAGCACACAAAATACACAAAAGCCACAGAAAACATCTTATAAAAGTGCAGTTGAGCAACTGACTGGAATTGTACACGAGTTAGATTATTTCTTACCAAGTTACCAAGTTAACAGCCGTGCGCAATCCCCGAGCTATCACGGTATGCGACAGTCGCGACAAGCGTAAGCCTACTAATGGCTAATGAGATAACAACACTGCTGTGAAATACACCTACCTAGCGACGCCGTGGTGACCTCATGCTATCTGACAGCGTTACGTAAACCGAACAGTGATCGGCTCGACCATTATATACCCGACGACGAAATTCTGCGTGCCACGACTATTTACTGCGGCAGCGACATTGGGCCAATTGTACTCTACAGGGTGCGGCAAAAAAGTCGACCCCTAAAGTTTTTCGCTGTTTTCTCAGCAACCGTTTCAAATTTTAATTTGAAATTTTACAGATTCAATTACTAATACCTTCTACATCTAACTGCCAAGTAAAATTTGATTCTGTTGAAAAACGACGAAGTTACAGACTTTTAACATGACCGCCTACCGATTATTCAGCATTCAAAAATGTTTCGGCTACAACACCAATTTAATAACATCTTTGAAACAACACAGTTAGATAATGATCAGATGCCAGAATTCAATTGTCACTGCAAATGTTCGAAGTGTTCGCCACCAGCTGCAAGCAACAATACCAGCTTCCAGTCGCCTTATTTGAGAAATCTTTTACAGCCTTGTCGATCGGTCCCTGTGGCAGGTTGCCCCAGATAACCTGAAGCGCTTCCCTTAGTTTGGCGCTTGTTTTCAGCTTTGTTTTAAGTTTGCAGATAGCCTCCAACATTGCACCCATACGTGATAGTCCATTAGGTTTATATTCGACGAATTTGGAGGCCATTGGTCTAATTTGTGATGATATCTGGACAGCTCTACGTTAAAGTTATTATACTTACATATTTGTTAACATAAATGCAATATATGTCTGTATTATTGTAACACAAATGCGTTTTGACATTTGCTGCAATAAAGAAACGAATGAATGAATGAATGAATGACTAACGGTTTAGCTGCGATTTGCAATTGCACGTTTTGCTTGCAAGTTCAACCTCAAATTTCCATTTCCCCCGGAGTCAGGGTCTTCAGGGTTACCATCTACCACAATGCGCATGTCACTGGACCCCATGAGTGCACGTGCCAAATGACATAGATTCGTTGAACGGTAGACGACAAACGTTACAGCGGAGAAATGTAGCCTATAGGAACAGGCAAAATACGTTTGCTCTGCAAGAGCGATTCTGCCTAAAGCAAGCTACCATACTGAGTGGCGCATAAAAAGTGGGATATACGTAGGGGCTTACTTTTCATGAGCCGAACAATATCCGTCACTTTCGGAAATGATTAGTAGGCCTAGGCTATCGGTCAGTGCAGCGAAAGGCGATCACAACATAGACTAACTTCAAACTGCCAGTAACTTTGACAGTTAAAACGGCATCTGCTATTATAAAGACGGTAGTCGGACACTTTGGGTCTTTTCTATTCATCCTTGCAGACGGACACCTTGGGTGCTAGGGGTGTTGGGGGAGGGCTCTGAGGGTCTCAGTGGGCGGAGATTAGCTGGCCAATCACGTC
>Ga0209367_1003547_pt1 | contig 21270 bp, 11 predicted proteins | sample WorMetLIZISLAND2_FD_187412 | JGI IMG/M metagenome (GOLD analysis project Ga0209367, IMG submission 187412) | Marine gutless worms symbiont microbial communities from Max Planck institute for Marine Microbiology, Germany - Olavius geniculatus... ...
ACATTGGGGTGTGGGGAGGAAACGTGGGGAGGGGTGTTCCCTTTCCACCAGGGAGAAGTTATGTGCCCGCTTTATACAAATTTTACGACTTGTAAAAATGGAGCGTTTCGGTGCATTTCTGGAACTATTTTGAGTAACTGAATAGGTTCCTAACGAGCTAACGTGCCCCAGTGCCACTTCTATATGGTTACGCCAGTGGTCGCTAAAGAGTGCACAAAACGACAAAACTGCATGAACCAAACTATATCCATGCAACTAGACTAAACTGGCCACTTTGGGAACTGAAATTAGAATTAACTCTGCGCAGTTTAATTCAGTTCAGTTCGGTCGCTATAAACAGGACTTTATAGTGTGTTGGACATGAGTAGGGTGTGTATGAAATACAAAAATTTCAGAAGAAAGCAGACTATCGATATCCTGTCACGTAATGTCAGCGCATCCTGCACGAGGAGAGATAAATTACTACGTCACATTAAATGACGCGGATGTGTCGTATATGCCGGCACACGACGAACACATATTAATATCCATGAATGGGAAAGAGAGAGAGACTGTTTTCCACTGCATCGACAGAATGATTGTGTGCATATAACGAAGCATCAGTTACATGCAGTGATTTCTTGCGTACAATCACTAATAGCACGTGTCGGAGGCATTATGATACTATTCACACGCACTCACTGTTATTCATTTAGGGCCTCGATCGCGTGACTTTCTATAAATAACAGACCGTATTGCGCAGATTTGCGCTACTTTTTCGTGACTATGAGTATCTCTCGTTTGAAAACAATCTTCTGAATTCGCTCTCATACGACGCAGTAGTAAGTAGAAATAATTACATCATAAGCCTACATTCGTCACTGGTGCAAATTTGGCACACTTGCAGCTTACGTGACACGGTTTTTCATCAAAAAACCCGCATTAGCCATTTAGCCTATCTCTACTAAGAATTTTTAAGATTATTTTTTATCCAAACATTTTACCAAATTTATGATGTTTTATCCTGATGCATGTACATGAGAATAACAAATTTAATTTTGTTCTGTGCTGCTGTGTCCATCTTTCCATCGTGTTCACATTTTTGGAGTCACGATCCCCAGCTCACCGTTTATACCAGTATAGTCTAGCACCTAGGACTGAGTTGCACGACGCCTGGCTAATTCACCCACTCAGAATGTAGCAGAGAATGGCTGCCTGACATCATTATTACTTGTCACTCAGCACGCTTGAGCTCCTATATATACTACAGAGCATAGAAGTCCGTCCGTGGTTTGATCCAGGCATCACGCACGCACGTGATGTGCATGCGAGTGTGACCGTGACGAAGACCTACTAACATATCACTGGTGTGGACATCCGACACGACCCTGCACTGGCCCAGCCAGCGCTGTATTGTGTATAGGCGACGCGAAATAGCCACCCTTTGCACTTTTTTACAGAACGGACGGAACGCGTTTCCCACTGTCTCACCCAAAGCTGCATTAAAACTTGCTTAAATACAAAAAGTGTTAAACACAATTAGACCTATAGTATAATTGTTGGCATTGGATTTTAGCGAAAAAAAATCTGGTAAACGTTCACTTCATGCATGGAAAAAAATGAGTTGACAGCGTCCCTTTTCGTATCTACTCCATTTTACAACCATTATGCTCCATTATACCCCTGGTTGTGTCTCAGCTGAAATCATGGCCCGGCTGCGCCACCGAGGACACAAAACTTCACCATGCTTCAGAGACAAATACGCCTGCAGTGATAAGTCTGGCTAATGAACCAATATGTCGGCCACACGACGCATGAATCAAACAACATCCAGGAGCAGTACCGGCTGATAGCGTGGCGACGTCAACCCGAGTAACTTACTGTCAGCGACGTGAACCCATAGGCGTGAACTGGGCCGAAATTTTGAGAGACACCGATCCGGAGAGAGCACACGGCTCACTGGTTGACCATAACGCCTTTCACGATTAGGTCTACTCTATGCTAACAGCTTAATAACAATGTCACAAAATAAGAACAATTTACAAAAACTTTACAGTTTATGCAAACGTTAGCGGCGACATGCAGTGACTAACGCATCAAAAACAGTAAAAATCATAAAGATAATAATTTACCGAGTATGCACCGTCATATCGATTACTGTAGGCCTAAGTTCCAACCTGCTGCTGAATAATAATATCACCTTTTATAATTTTTGCACTTACCTGATACTTTGACTTGTCATGGATTCCTCGTAAAACACACTGTAATAACAACATCGTACGAACGACATCCACAACAAATAGAAAGTCTACAGCAAAGCTGCACACTAAAAGCACCAAAAAAATCAAATACACAACACTTTGACACGTATATACAGTTTACTGCGCGGCCTGTCGTCAAAAATTTCACAGGAAGTCGGAGTAGCGGAGCTTGGGCTACCAGCGGTGTTTGTAGCTCAAGACAGTCTGAAGTTATAAAACATATCAGCAGAAATCAAACAGCTATGTTCACTGATGTGGTCAGCAATTTAAGAAGCGAAGATGTCGGCCCAGTGCCGACATAATATTATGCGGCCGTCCGCCTAGCTGCACACACTCGTCTACTGCTTTGGGCATCCATAACTCTGGTCTTTAAACTTTCAAACTAAAAACTAGCACACCATTTACTCCTGGCCCGGGGAACATTTATGCCTGATTTTTTCTACTTTTTTTTAACTTTCAAGTTAATATGCCGTACGAAACAGAAAACGGACGGACGGACGGGCGAAACCCCTTATGTGGCCTATTGGCACGACTGCATAATAAACGGAGAACAGAAACATTTGAGTCATACTAGTGTGCGAATGCATCTTAAACCACTGTCTGATGTAGGATAAGTGAGAGTTAGACGAACTGATACACTGCAAACAGTGATTCGATCGACATTTCTTCCACGCTGGCCCACAGCTGTCGTTCGTTTAGTCACGCATGACTGCACCAGTGGGTCATCGGCACGTTATTCGTCCCACTAGACAGTATGTTAGACGCACGCAGTACGAGTGCCAGCGTAAAATAAGCTATGTTGTTGAGTGTATTAGATGGCTGCAGCAGTTGAAGCATTGGGATCGATGACGTCGTTGCTGGCGCGATGACGTCGTGCTGCTGTGAGCTCGGACTCCGACGAGCGCTGTGAACTCGCACGTGACTGCTGATCAATGATCAGACTGCGCGCTGAGCTGCCGGCGGCACCACCGGCCAGACTACGGTTCAACGACTGCGTTGACGCCTCGTCTCTGAGAACACATACACCACCAGATCAGTTAATCTCTCAGTCAGTCAGTCAAACATCAGTCACAAAACCTTGTACATACCTAGAATCTCCCACATAGTCACGAGCGAGAGCGCTTAACAATCAGAAGCACTATCCCGGTATAGTTCAAATTTCATTACGCAAACTTTGCCGCAAAGTCCGTGACAAAGTTCGCTAATTTTGTCACGAACTGTGCCGAAACCATCGAGATGGTTTGAAAAGCCGAACTTCCCCGCGACATCCCCGTTTCATGGCCAGCGTCCGCAACTTTCAACAAAAGTTTCGGTGAAAGTCGGCGTAATGGAATTTGAGTTTAACAGCACAAACAAAAACCGTTAACAAATCTATAATAAAACCTGTAGCTGTATGGTATAATCGAAAGTCGGTAGGCGATGGTGAAAAATTTTTTTTTGAGATACACGTAATACTCGTACATTATTATTTTTTGTAATGTTCACTGTCGAAGACTCTGTCGTGTTGCCTCCTAAATAATTCCGGCAAAAATAAAATTAATGTATGACAAAATGTGTACCAATGTAAAACGTTTGTAAAATAATTGTCACTTAAGCCACAATATAAGGAATGCTTGGATGCAGGACATGCTTAAACACTAACAAAAGATGTCTCTTTAGTACGAGATAGTATACTAGGTTTTTTGTTGTTTTTTAGTTAATAGTGCACTGAAAATGTTTGCTACTTACTGCCTGCGGAACGGTTTAAAGTCTTCGTCATAAAGATCTCGTTCAGGGTCGTTTCCAGATTTTCGCTCAGTTTCATCAACTGAAATACAACAATAACGAGTACGTGATACGTTCAGTTAAAATAATCAAAAGTCTGCGAAATTAAGTCAATGCTGTTCTGTAAAAATAAAATAAGACGCTGCCGGTTTAATTTTAGCGATATATTGCATAGTCTATTCGAACTACAACCAATTATTCCCAGAGAAAAAACACAACAACTTTATATGTTGCTTCACGATATCTCATAAATTCACACACAAAAACTAAAGCATCATTAAACTGTCCCACTCATTAACGCGCTCACTGATGAGAAACCATGCAAGAAACTATATAGTTTTAAAGCGTTAAGTTGCCGATTAGGTGAATAATTGAGCTGCGTCGCTATAATCACGGCTTAATATTACGAGTTATTACTTTCATAAGCTTCTCCGCGGTTTCTGTAGACTGAACACAAAGCAAACATTGCAACGGCTAATGCGAGAAGTATGATGAAGATCAGAATCAAAGGCAGCCACCATAGCGGCCAGACGCCAGCCACCTTCCCTACGCACGTACGCACACGAGCACAAAAGATACGTTAAGATTACACTACAACACCGCACAAAATCGTAGCAGGGAACGGAGACGCGTGCCGCCGCTAATTCTGCCTTTCACCAGAGGGGCAAAACACGTCTAGAATTAATTTGCATACTGCGTTAATACAAGCAAAGACAAATACGCCTAGTTGTGACACGGTTCTGGAACAATGCAAAAAGTCGCAACTAAACCGAGTAAACTTTGCAAGTGTTTTAGGTTTCATTTTACATGTCCATCTCACAGTTGTGCCATTTTCAGGCAGCGCGAGATCGTGAAAAACACCTCGTAGAACGTTTTGTAAACATTTCTCGTTGTTTCGATGTAACTGCGACCTAACAGAAGATTAGAAGAAGAAAATCGACAAATTGTAACGGGGTTCACAGATGTGTAATAAATACACCAGAAATGCACTCAGCTACACTACACTACACTCAGCTTACACTCGTACTGTTTAGTTGTCTGAACTTGTATTTTGTTGCGGGGATTTGCAGCGACGTCGTCTAAAAGTATAGAAAAGCAGAAAGTTGCATTTTTTCGTCAGACATTGCAAGTTTTCGACAGGAGAACATGGGTGCTTAAAATTCTAATTTTGCCACCAAATTTCCTTAAAAAATTGGGGCTTTCAGTCCCAATTTTTGCACCTTTGGACAGACATTTTCCAGCAAGAAAATTTTCCCACAATTCAAAACCAAAAAATTACGGTAGACAAGTGTCTGCTTTCCCTTTCTTTTCTGCCACGACGTACGCCACTGGGGGTTTGCAACTTTGCACACTCGCAACGCAACAAAACAACAAAATTGTCTGTTTTACCGCAGTTTTATTGTATTTTATTGCATTCTATATTGCACATCAGTGAACCTCACAAGAGAAAAACCTGGACTGATTGTGACATGTTGACAAGCGTAGGCTACCTGTGTCTGGCGGCAGAGAGATGTACAGTTGAGCAGTAGCAGTAACACTGCTGATACCGTTCGACGCGACGCATTTGTACTCGCCCAGATCTGACCGGTCACTGTCCAGTAGCGTCAGGTTGCCCGACACCGCTATCACTCTATACAACCCACACATTAAATATAACAAGAATTCTGAGCTAATGCTTACGGGACGCGCGAAAGCCTATAGCAGTTCCTGTTTGCAAACTCTCAGTCTATCTCCAGCCATTTCGTCGCGACTTTTACGGCGGTACCGCTCTTTGACGCCCTCGTGCGCAGATTTCCTTGAACCTAGAAAATCGAGACTTAGACCGTCAAAATCTACGTTCAATGCTGAAAATTTCATATGCAGCTTGTCCATGTCTATTTCAATTGGTTTTGGCGCAATTCGCTCTTGCAATACGTCTCGCAGCCCGAAATCGCCAAAAAATCCATAACACCCCCTATTTTGGTGTTCAAAATCATTCAAGGTCATTGAATTGGGCGCCAATCGAGAGCCAGTGTACGACTTTTTATTAGTGATTAATAGTAACTATAGGCCCTATCTCGCACAGTTACTGAGATACAGCGACTTATTAGCCAAAAATCGCAAATTTTGCCCACTCCCTCTCATTTAGCGCCTTCGTTCGGGGTGACCCCCTTCGAATTTATGAAAAAGCTTTACGGTTCCTGAAACTAGAGTCTTCCAGGCAGCCGACGGTGAAAATTTGGTGATTCTAGCTTGGACCGTTTTTGCCTGATCTACCCGTGTGACAGACGGACAGACGGATGGACAGAATTGCGATGGCTAAGACGCGCTGAAAGCAGTAGCTGCTTTCGTGCGTAAAAACCAACATGTATTCAATATTAGAAAATTATGTCGGCCCGCATATTAAGTATCCGTCCAAAGGTGTAACCGATATGGCCTATATATGCCAACTTACAGTTCAGGCGATCAAAAACCATTGCAATGTCACCAGACGTTAAAACCATCCCGAGAAAGCATATCTCATTCTGACCAGGCGTAGTGTATAAAATGAATTCTAATTGACGTTCAAAATAAGTGCTGTTTAGTAGCTTACACTGCAAGACCAGAACGGATACGAAGCTCGTGCATCGCGCGGTGTGCCCGTAGTGCTGGGAGTTTGCTTTCAAGTACCCGTTGCTGAATGGCCAGGCTGAGTTGATCAAAGTGGCTGGCGACGATCGCCTCGTGTAAACACGGCATAACATGTCAAGATGAATCACCGTAGAGCAAGTTGAGCAACCACGTTGATCGGGCACTGCAGGACAGTATATACGCGTCAACCACTAAATTGTGCCATCACCTCTGAGCCAATGACGTTAACAAGGTCTCGAATGCCAAGGACAAGAACAAGGACACGAATTTCTGTCACGCACTCAGTTTAATAGCAAACGTAACTAAACTAGCTCCTTCAATTAAACAGTAATAGACTTAGGCCTAACGCAGTGAGCGAGACACACCTGATGTCGTCGCTGACGAGCGGATGGCCGTTATGATACCAGGTGTATGTGACTGGCGTGTCGTCGTCTGACAACGCCTCGGCATAGAACGTCACCGGACGAGGAAACTCAGCACTCACGTTCACAGGCAGCTTCACGAACCGAGTACGCTCTGTAAAAGCGCGCACAGAGCGACGTAACTGAACTGAACTAAAATGCGGCAAGCAAGACAAGCCTATTGGTCATTGGTTGACGCGTACGTGAGCGTAGTCACGTTCACGTAAGCCATGCACCGACGCCGTTAGACGGTGCCTACTGTAATGCATTACTGCTTACTTATTGGTCAGTTCGTCAAAAACTAAACCATGTCAGCTTAGTTAAGCTCAGTTCAGTTCGGTTTAGTTTAGTTTACTTTTGTCGTTTTCTGTGCGTCTAAACATAGGCCTACAGCATACAACAGACACCGACGCCTGTTACTGTCACCCATGACAGACCATTCCATGAATCTACATACACGGGCAGGTGTTAGTACTTGACAAGTACGTACAGGTTTTGACACGGTTTGCTGTGTATTATGCGAATGTAACAAAGCGAAATGCACTGTAGACCGCGTTGAAACGTACTTATTTTATGGTCGTGATCGACGGCGCGTTTTGCCTGGACGAGCGTACTGCAACTTATGGGTGACTGCACTGCGAACGCGGTCGCGGTCATTCTCCTTAAATCGTTGTACAGTCGCAATATATTCGCTGTACAGTCGGACGATTCGCATTTCGCGTACAGTGCAAAAACCCTGCAATCTGTTACGATTTGCGTTTCGGCGTGACCGCACGACGGCGATTGAACAAAACCACGCTACGACTTACTGCGACCTGAAGTCGCCAAAGATCCTCGTAAGTCGCAGCTCGATGAGATCTAAGAATAACCGTGGATTAACTTGTTGTTGCGACCAGCGACGTTACGGCACGTCGAGAACACTTTCAGAAATGCTTTCCGCTAAAACGTTTATCAAAACACGCAAAGACCCGCTACATACGTCGACGCGAACCGACCGAAAACGTTGAGGTATCCGTTGACAAAGCTGTATCCGTACTGGTTGCTGGCGTTGCACTGAATGACCATCAGATCGTTTGCACCGCTCGCCTCATCCGCTGATGTGGTGCAGTTGTTCTTGCAAACGTCCAGTACGGTCATCGTCAGTCGGTCGTCACTCCAACGAAACTTGTTCGACGTAGGGTCGTCCGCTGTACAACAACCACAACGCCCACCCCACTGCGATTGACAGTGGCTTCGTGGCGGGGGCGAAGATGACAATTGCTCCCCTGGCCCTAAGTTTCGGGCTGTCGAAAAATTGTCGAAAATCTTAATGTCGGCAAATTTTCGTGCAAAAATTCAAAATTCGTGGCTAAAAAAACCCATTTTAAGGATATTCATGAACAAAATAGAAGTTATAAACATCCATAATCTTTTGTGTCAAAAATTTGCAACTTTCTGTCCACCGACGACGCTGCTGGTGATTGACCGCTCATCATCAGTGCAAAAAAGTCTAGTGGGGCGAAAAAGCATCGGGAAAGGCCGTCCCGACACTTTTGCAAAGCAAAAGACGCCCAATCTATTTTACTAGAATCGCCATGTCCAATGCTTACTTACTGGAACAAAGCCTCAATTAATTTTAATTTCCGTAAATTGCAGTTAAATCTATGACTAAAAATTGCTTCTGGTCTCCCTTTCCCTCTCTTTGTCTCTCTCTGTATAATAATTTATTATTTTGGTTGACGGCGAGCCGAATCTGTTAGATCTACATGTAAGGCACAAGTGACGGTCGACTGGTACTTACGACTGAGTGGTTTTCCATTCTGCATCCACTGTACTGTGGCCGGCGGGTTAGCGTACGTCACACAGCGGATGATGACGTCATCACCGACACTAACGTTGACGTCACGAGGCTGGTTCTCAACCGATTCAAACCGCGGCCCAGCTACAATACAGTGCGACATCGTTCACTGTCGGATGTCCACGATAACGGCAGTAACGCCAGCAAAAGATCGACTGAGAACAGAGAAGTATATTGTTAATGTGTCGACCTAGTACTGACATAATTGTGCGGCAGTCCGTATCTTTGACACTGATTGTTTCAAAAATTGCCACACAGTTACTCCTGCCCTAAGAAAAAAACGTTCATGCCAACTTTGGGTTTTTTGCGCCTTTCAGTTTTCGAGTTACGAAAACCTTATTGCCGACACTTTAGTTCGCTGGAGCGCGTACGGAACAGAGAGACAGATAAACGAACAGAAGGGCAGGCAAAAACCATATCGCGGCTTATAGCACATAATAATGACTTTTAGAAAGCACACGTGCCGGTATGTATGCGGCCGTCCGATTTGTTGTCGAGTACAGTACGGCCGGCCACTGCACTGTGCTCAGTGTGCAGTGAGGAGCTAAAGCCGCCCGACGCGCGCGATCTGCTAGCCGCAAGTGACCATTCACGCGAGATATGCGTTACACTAGAAAGGTTTTTGATATCCGGTGACTTACTCTTGAACTGAGAATTGGCACACCGGTTACCTCCACTCCGGAGAACGTCCACACCATTACTGAGTTTTATGCGTTTTTTTGTTTTCGAGTTAGCAGCCCGTACGCGACAGACAGACAGTAAGACGGGCATATGCATAGATGGACGGATAGACGGATGGGGTTACGATGAAGACCCTATTAAGGGAAATGCTATACAGAGTCAAGAAAAGTCTGCAGTTGGCGATGACGTACCGTGAATGAGAAGTTGAAACTTGAACTCGGTGCGTCCGAGGGCGTTGTTGCCGACACAGACGTACTGTCCGGCATCAGACAATCGCAAGTCAGTCAGGGTCAGTCGCGAGCTGTCCAAGTCGATCTTACGACGATTCACGGACACGCCTCTCGGCACTCGCCAACTTATCTCTATGTCCTCGCTGCATAAAAACACGACACACGGATAAAACAGTGTAAATAGTTCTTCGTAAGAACCCATTTCAGAGCTACGGAGCGTCATCTGCCATATGGGATTACACATCACCCGAAACAGGCGTCCGCGCCCGCACAGTGCTGGCTTTAAAGTTGCCCCACCAATAGGGCCCGATTCACAAAACATCTTACGACAATTTACTACAATTTTATGACAATGCGCTAATTCGCAGAACATTTATGACATATTTTACAAAATGTCTGTTAATCGAGTCGCAGAAAAATAAAATATAAAGACGTTGCATACAGGTATCAGCCAATAAGACAAACGCAACGTATTCGGCAGTCTACACCGACATCTGCGATTACAATAACTTTAATAACTTTAAATAAATGTCAAGAACAAAACCATAATTACACGGTATGCATTCATTATCGTCATAATATGCTGATTACAGAATTTGAAGAACGGGTCACTGCCAGAAACTACCGATTAAAAAATTATTTAGAAGTCATAATACGTTATGATAACAGTTTTATGATAATGAATGTGGTAAATATGGCATCATCATCATCATCATCATCAACAACAACAACAGCAGCAGCAGCAGCAGCACAGTCTGTCACAGTGTTATTTCTGACCTGCCTGCAAAGAAGCATCTCAACGAGACGTTGCGCCTTTCAATGCCAATGACCGTCTGGTTCTGATTGGTGTAATACATGATCTTAGGAATTGTTGCATTCACTGTTCACAACATCAACACGCATACATGCTGTATGTTTAGCTGTCATATTCACCACATTTGATAATATATTTATTATTAGTCCGCCAGGAAACGATAGTTTTCGGAAGGACTTATGTTTTACTGCAAATGTTTATTTTTCAACGCGAGATTTCTGAGATGCGTCGGCCGATCAGAAAGAAAATTTTGCACGGTGGTCAGTATTAGGCCGAATTTTATAATGCTTGTCCAAAATTTCGGAAGGACCACCCCAAAAAACTTTTAGGGGCAAAAAAACATGTCAAATTTGGCCCGATTTCGGACGACTTCGAAGTTTGGCGGCAAATATCTCCGAAAGGGAAGAAGATATTCACCCCCTAAAATTTCCCTCCAATCGGACTTAGGGCGCCGGGCGGACACATGTTGGTCTTTGCCCCAAATTTCTAGTTTAATTTTTAAATAATTGCATTTTTGTCTTTTTTACATTGTTATTATTTTTGTGAGTTTTCTGTACTTTGTTTGCGACTTAATATAAAATAAATACACAGATAAATTTCGTAGGGTAATGCTCACATTTCTCACAGCAAACCGAAACATGATGTAGAAGGTCAACTTCACGTTTTAGTTGTTTTTTTTTCTAGTTGCGTTCAAAGCTTCCAGAAACTGTATCAAAATCAAAGACGTATGCCTATATAAGTTTGCAAATGTAGTGTACCCCTGGGTGAATTCGGGTCGAGCCTGACGATTGAATCCGTTGAGCTTATCACATCGACGACCGTGTACGGGTTCTTGATCTTACACCGAAAACTCCTGTCGAAGTCGCTGCTGGTTACCGCTGAAAAGTACAGCTCGGCTGCAACACACAAGCGGACAGACAGAGAGAAGTTGAATTTAGCGATTCGATCTAATTCCCGAATGACAATCTGCCATGGTAGGCTGTTAACAGTGAAGATCACACACTTAGAAAATACCTATACAGTACGACTTGCGACTTTCACGTTCCTGTTAAGATGTGGTTGTACGCGAAATAAACCATTTGCAGAACTGTTGCAACAAAACGCTGTCGAACTTGCATTGAAGATAGGCGCGGTCGCTGGTTATACGTAAACACAAACACAATTTGACAAAATTTAGGCCTATGGACGTTTAGCGGAGACAACCGAGATATAAAAATAACGAAGCTAGATATTCTAATAATCGGCTGAAAGTAATTATCGCCGAGATGTTGTCGCGTGTGGACCTGTGTCGGTAAAATGCAGTCGTTTATCCTGGTGGATGTCCCGTCCGTCACGTATCCAACTGATGTCGTCCACAGTCGGCAGTGGAAAGCCCGGGTTGTCGATTTTGCACGGCAGAGTCAGGTTCATGCCAACACTCGCGTCGTAGTAGAACGGGTGGTCGAACTCGCGCTTCGTAGCCTCCTTCAGTCAATCACTCAGTCAGTCAATTAAATAAAACAATCCATCTAGATGAATAAATCAAGCCAATTCACCGATAAAATGTTGCATCAATACAATTCGTAGTAAGCAAGACGTGTCAGGCTCAGCAGGGCATTTACTGCAGCCTAAGAAAAGTTCCAACAACAGCAGAGAAGCATATTACACGAAAAGATATAATTTGCATAATAACGGCGATAAAATACGTTTAAAAATATAAGAAAACATGTGAGAAGTCTGGTAAAATCGACGCCAATGCCGTTGGCATGCAGTCCAAAATCTGGCGCCAAAAATCGGCTAAAATATCGGTACCGATTTCTGGACTGTATGCCATTAGCGTAAGAATACCTTGGCGACTCGAATGAGAGTTTTGTTTGAAAGGACGGTGCCCCATGTGTTGCTGACGATGCACTGGTAATAGCCCTCTAACTCTTGAACGTCATCGCCTTGAACATGAAAGACTTCATCCGTCCACTCAAGAACTTCACCGTTTCTCAGCCACTGACGTCTGTACGCAAGCATCATTATAATTTTGTTCCAATAGCTGACATATATGTTACAAAAACCACTGCAAAATTTAATTACGAATACAGAGAAACAGATGAAAATACTTTTAACAAGATGGTAAAAATGCGTTTTCTCACTGGAAAAAGGTCCAGGCGGCACTTTCGAATACCTGCCCAACTGCGCCCCTGATCCAATGGTATTACAAATACTAAACCGCTTCAGTGATTTAGTGATCGTAATTTATCATCAGACTCAGCAGCCTATCAAGGACGGCAGTACTCTGTTAAAAGTGCCGAGGACACGCAGCGGTAGCGAGGAGCAGGCTGTGCGGTTGAGACGTAATCCCAGTGAAAAATGAGAAACCCCGTCGGTCGAAGGTGTGAAGCATTTAGCTCCACTTTTTGTGGAACTAAAGCGGTTGCTTAAACGAATTATTCAAAATATTTATGTAAATTAAAACATCTTCTGCGTGCTATACTTTGTGGTCACAGCACGCAACTGCCTGCGCTATGGTCACCGCTATAGTGGACATATCCAAGGCGCCGCCCGATGCACGATTTTCTTACAGCTCTAAAAAGTCTGATTATACACAAATCATTAACTAATATAGCGAACGACTTACTCAAGAACCGGAGAGCCATTTACAACGCACTTCAGCGTAACTTTGTCGCCGGCGTTGTCCGTTATGTACTCAGTTCTGGCGTGAGGTCCGCTGAGCAGAGATGGCGGAAACTGAACTGCAATAGAAACGATTTAGCAGCTAAATCTTTACGACGAATCAAAATCGTGAATTAAATGCATCGACGATTGTACGAAAAGTATATACCAAAAGGCGAGGTGTTATTTTGGTATACGACAGTATATTATAAGAAATACAATTAATCATAAACTAATTAAAGCGGTTTGGGAACAATGGCATATTGACACGGAAACGTACTGGCAGCTAAAGTTGAGACAACAGTCAGCAGCAGCAGCAGCAGCGACGTCGCTTGCATCTTCCACATGATGGATCAAACAATCGACCGGTCTGAATACAGAAACACACTGCTGCTGCAGACTCGAGCTGAAAAAAACTTAACCAATTGCTATGCAAAATACTCTTCCGTGCAGCGACATTCTTGCGACCATCCGTCTAATGTCCACTGCACTGGCCTTGGTGTGCGCCATTTTCTGGAAGTTTTTGACGTCCTAAAGGCTTGATCTTTAACTTTTTGAACGGCGACTTAGCACACCGGTTACTTCTGCCAAACAAAACGTTTACACCAGTTTTAGCTTGTCTGTTTTCGAGTTGGGAGTTCGTACGAACAGACAGACAAACGAAGAGACAGATGGATAAGCGAGACCTGTATAGATTTGTTGCAACTTATTAAGACGGCCGCACAGCAACATAGACATCACGACGTTGGCCGAATCGTCGGAAAACGCAACGTTATAACTTCGTAACAAAAGTAAACTTGCTGCTTTATAATATTATTTTAAACGTACCTGTAATGTCATCAAATTGTTATATTTTGGCTGACAAATAGATGCGAATTGTATGAAACAAACGGACGCTCAACAGAACGACGTTGCTTGCGACGGTTTGTACTCTACACGGTGCATCTATTGTAACTTAGTTTTATTATGTTTCTTGTTCTGTTGTCGACTTTATCATTTCGTCCGCAGTAAATCTGCCATAACTCACAGAGTTGGATTAAAAAACACGAAATTAACATTGGCACTTAGTCTAGATTTAATCGAACCCGACACTAACAACTTAATTAGCGCTGGTGGCGTGTTTTTACTATTTCATTAAAAATCTTAAACTAAAAAAAACATACAGTATGTTCAAGTTATAAGTTTGTTTAGGTGCGTGAACTTTAACGTAGTTCTATAGCAAGTTTGTACGAGGCCAATGTCTCTTAAGTGATTTGACATTAATCGAGAACTTGACATAATTAAAATCTTTGATCGTTACATTTTAAAATGATAATGGCGCGATTGATCGTTAATTTCCGCAGCTCTATTTTTTTGCACCACTGTGTGGAGGGTCACAAGATATCCGCAATGCTGCTGATGATGCTGCGCACTGCTCTAATACTCTCTGCCTGTCTCTGTATCCGTGTCACGTGACCCAACTAGCAACTGCAGCATCCGCCTTACACTGCGCCATGCTAATTTACGCATCGTGGGCGCTGTCAAGTGTTTCTAGCAAAGAAAAAGAACAGCGTTGTAAACGTTCCTTTCGGCAAGAATAGGCCTAACCGAGGTGACTATTTTCAGGTTAAAAGTTTGCCGAGTTCAGGCGGACGGCCGCGCATTACCCCGCATTAGACCGACATTGTTCAGTTTGTTCTACACTGTACGTGTCTCAAAAAAGCATCCTGGACATTTTCGAACGTAACTTGAAAACCAATAATTATCAGATTTTGATAATTTTTGGTAGGAATATTCTTTATACAACTTGCCATCAAACGATCATTCAGTTTCCCACCTCACCCAACGTTTGAAATATCACCTTTTTATCTAATGCGATATGACTGCTTAAGTAACATAACGCATAAAAACAAATTTTGTTCACATTTCTGACATTTTGGCTAACAACTCATTCAGTTGTTCATTTTCAACTGCTGGTAGTAAAATGGCTTGAAGTGTTAGACCAGTACTATGCGAACGCAGGCAAGGATCAGCGCTTTCTCCATTCATTGACAGCAGTATCGATAATGTTCTGCTCCAGACCAATCCAGGCTGTACCAGTCTCTTCTCGACTTCACAAACATTCCTAAACTTCATCTGGTAAACACACTGCTGCATAACAGTCAAACCTTGTAATAGACCGGCTGTTGTGGCTCACAGATTAGGATAGATGACATTTATTTTATTGACGTTTTTTTTCGTTCACTTTAACACATGTTTTAACAATAGTTACGTTAGTGCGTACATTACAGTGAAAAGCTCACACAACAGTTTGACTGTGCACACTTTTCTCTGACACCTGCTGTGCAGGCCTGAAGGTGCTAAAATGTGTTACGCTTGAGTAATAACTAATAAGCAATAAGTATATGACTAACGCAACTATTGTTAAAACATCACACTACACTGATGTTTGGAAGCAAATAATAAAATATGGTAAATAGTGCGTATGAAGTCTTGTTGAACTTTAATATAATATTGATAATAGACTTTGCTGAATGGGTTGCGAGATAAAAAGTCAAGATCGACACATTCTTCTCGATAATACTGCAGTCATTGAAAATCACTACATTCCTGTATTTTCCATAAGACTATTGTCTGTTAGATTCATTCGATGCTATATTCAGTTATTTAATAGTACTTAAATATTTAATCCTATAAGTAGCCGTATCTCAGAAACGGTGAGAGATAGGGCCAAGTTACCCATTAATCACTAATAGGAAGTCACATATTGGCTTTCAAATAACACGAAAATTATTGACCTTGGATGACCTTGAAGGACAGTAACTATATAAGCTGTCGCACATCTTCCCTAGCGACAGCCGAGCTTTCTTGTAAAAACAAGCAACATTCAATTTTAGTAGCTTTATGCAAAATCACAGTTGCAGTTTCTGGATCAGAACTGTTCACAGAATAAGTTAATATGGTTGCCGTGCCACGTTTACATGAAATGAAGTATTCAGAAACACGATAATCAGCGAAAATTACTGAACTAACGAAACATTAGAAAACAGATTTTGACGTCAATTTCCAGCTTATTATTGACAAATAAACATAATAAGAAGCAAATTCATTTGGACGTCGTGACGTCCACGTCTTAAAATTTGGGCGTACGGGCTGAAATTTTTGGGCTCATTTACGCCCAAACGTCCACTATTGAAAACCCTGCTGCTTGCAATTTATTGCATAAATGTAAAAAAACATAAGTTTATACATTTGTTAACGGCAACACTGAAGAACTTGCACGTCGAAAACAGCAAAAATCACAAAAGGTGATATTGTCCGCATCACACTGACTGTGTGTCAATGTGTTGCTGAATAATATCACCTTTAGTGATTTTTGCTGTTTTCGATGTGTGAGTTATTCAAGGTTGCCATTAACAAGTGTATAAACTGATGTTTTGTACATTTATATTTGCTGTTTTATGACAAAAACACTTTGCGCATTGAACTGAGCTGATACGGCCTCAGAGCTGGACAAATGCAACCTGTCCACCCCAAAGGTAAAGTAAGGTACTAAAATACTGTTTTCCTACACTGGTGATCAGTGACAAAGATATTGCACCTCAGATATTTTTTTACAGTAGCCAAGCCGCTTATAGCTGTTACTTACTACCTAATGGCGTGACTAAACAAAGCAGATGACAAGCGTCAGACATGACGTCACCGCTGAAGGCCTGCATTGCTGACAATATTGAACAAAATTCCTTTTATATCCACAAAATGGCCATAAAAATAAACGGACTAATATTGCACGCATCACCCGCTTAATATAGGCCCGGAAAACACTTCAATAATGCTAATTTAACTAATCGTATTATTGTAGTTATTGGACCGTTGCGTAAAATGGCCAACCACAAACGTCTATAAAGTTGAGTCACACTAAAGTCTGAGCCCATCACGTAGTAATTCTACAAATTTTGATGCCATGGCAACGAGAGTCAACCATGGTAGACTTACTAAAATCATTTATTTGCTCCACCCTCAAAACCCCTTGTTAGATGCAAGAATCTAAAACGTACATATGTCGAGTTATAGCCCATTTTGTCCCAAATTTCGTTCCCATTGCAATGAGGGTCAGTCAGGGTAAAATTCGATTGGCAGCATTCGCTGGCCCATCCCCAAAAACCCCCGTATAGACACAAAAATCTCACAGATATCTCTTACACCAGCCGAGTTATAACCAATTTTGTTTCAGATTTTGTTACCATGGCAACAGGGGTCGGTCAAGGGAAAATGAGATTGGCAGCTTTCAATGGCCCATTCCTGAAAACCCCCCTAAAGACACAAAAATCTGGCAGATATCTCTTACACAGACCGAGTTATAGCCAATTTTCTCCCAAATTTCGTTGCCATGGCAACCAGGGAGGGTCCGGGGTAAAATTGAATAACACCATTAGATTGGCCATCCCTGAAAATCATACCTAGAACCAAAAATTATGACTCTATCTTATACGCAGTCAAAGTTATGACCGTATAAAGAATTGTTTAATTTTCCCCATAGGTGCCATTGTAATTTTTTTGTTTTTTTTTGCAAATAAATAGGTTAAATATTAAATTTTAATTTTCTAACCCCAAAAAGGCACTTCCTTGTGCAGAACCGCGTCGTTTGACGCATTAAGCGTAAAAATCCCTTAAAAGGTCTGTGGGTGCGTTGAAGAAAAAAAGGCATACATAAAGAAAAATTTTTGCGTATATTTCACCCATTTGCCGAGAAGCCCCCTTGGAGGAATTTGTATACAATTTCGCACGACGGGTCAACTCGGTGACGTAATCAACCATGCCAAATTTCATCTCAATCGGGTCAGGGGTTTTGATTCTGTGGGGGTCGAATTTTCGGATTCCCCATAGGAAATAGAAGTCGCAGTTAACACAGGGCTTGAAGTTGAACTACTGTTCAACCTGTGATAGGCCTAAAGATGTTGTGCCTCTTATACTGCAAACAAACTGCTAAAAATTAACCAGCTGATTTCACAGAATACTTTTAATTTGTTAAATTGTCAATCACTAACTTGCGGAAAGCTAAAATTAAGGAACAGTTTTTACCATTACAAGTTTGTGAACTTAAGTTTGCTCATCTGAGCATTTGAGGGATTTGTAATGTTCAGTTGCAGGCAGAAGCTATTGGGTGTACTCAGCATAAAATTTTAAAAAGTGCAGAGTGGGAAGTATGGTGGATAAAATAACACATAAGTGCAAACTTTTTTCGCAATGATACAAACTTTGACATTTCAGCAAGCAATGTCAGATGTCAGCATCAAAGCCCAGATCCCCTGAGTTAAATACGCCACTGAGTGTACCAATAAACTAACAGGCTCAGACTGTGATAGCAGGCAACTTGTAGATAGACACAAATAAAAAACAGGCTGACTCGGACATAATTATTTTTATTATGACAAAATACTGTAGCAACTGTGAAGCAAAAACATGACTGAAGCAATAAATGGTTGAACACACATCAACGAGTGATTCAGTCATTAGTCAAACAAACCTGCAACAAAGCAAATGACACACACACATATATCTTACATAAAGCACTCAACGAAAACTGAATTCAATTCACAATGTTACCGGTTTTATTGTTAATTTTCCATATGTAATGTGTGGTAGCTTGGAATAATGCTTAACGCATTGATCTCAATAAATGAAATTACTCTGTGCCAAGGCTGGTTAAGTAGTACTTTGATGGGTGACAGTTGGGACAGTGTTGGCAGATGAGTATATCATCTTAGAATGTAATCAGCCACTTGGGTCAACTCCGTCTGGCCATCCCTCTGTGAGTAAATACAGTCAGTACCAGCTTTGTACTTCTTGGGAGCCAAAAATGACTTTACATTTATGGTGCCACAGTTTTGATCGTTCTTTCATACACAACGCAAGTGCAGAGTTGAAAAGACAAAAGCTAGAGCACAAAAAGCACATGGCACTGCACTTGAATTCACAAGCAGAAACATGCCGTTTATCTGGTAAATAATAGCCTTAATTATTACCTGTACAAAAGCTGAACTATAAGTACGGTACTAAATGATTCTGATGCAGGCTGAATAAAATACTCTTAACGAGTCTCAGATATTTTTCAGATCACACACCAAGTTTGAAATAATTTTACACACACTGTAAAAAGTTAAACAATTAAAATGGCAATAGTTAAGAAACCATCTCAATGACCTCACCATGCACACTGCATGTCCTGTATTGGCTCTTAACTTAAAAACTAAAAGAAGCATCCGTCAGTACATTGCTCAGAGCTAGAGCAACCAGTGTGTCAATTTTCAGTTCAAAAAATCAAAGGTCATGGTTATGTTCGCACTTGCCAATATATTCCCTAGTTTTAAACACAATGCAATAAAGCACGAAACAAATTCATGGTGCAACATTCAAAAATGAATCTCACCAAATCCCATGTCCTCATCTTCAGACTCGGACTCCTCCTTCTTCTCTTCTTTTTTGTCTTGCTTAGCTTCAGCAGTGGGAGCAGCATCAGTAGCAGCCGGTGCAGATGCAGGAGCAGTGGCAGCTGCACTACCGACGTTATTGATCAGCTCCTTCACATTGCACTGTGTCAGAGCTCGTGCAAACAATGCTGCCGAAACATACACCACTGTCACAGTCATTCAACTGATGAAAGGTGTAAAACTAAAACAGAAAAAAAACAAAAAAACACCAGCAACTTACAACTGCCCAGACAAGTAACTTGAGCAAAGCTCACGTGATGTGCGATAGCAGCGGCTCTGCCGCCTTGGCAATCAGTGTACAGCAATAAGATATTAATGCGTCTTGAAAGAGTACTTAGATTTAAGGCCTTCGTATGGAGGACTCCTTGAATTTAAAAGATCGAAATCTATTCTTAAAAATGTACATTCTATGCTAAAAATGTGATGCACAAGTTGTCCAGGCCCATTTCCAGCCATTTCGGTGCAATTCACTCTTAAAATGTCTGATGCAGCTGGAAATCGCCAAAAAATTCACTAAAACCCCTATTTTAAAAGTTCAAGGTCATTTAAAATCAGGTCTGCGCCTATCTGCAACCGTTTTCACGCTACACAAGATAACTGCAGTAAAATAACCACTTCTTATGGGGGTAGCCATCTTTGGCGCCTGCCGGCGCCAGCCTCCTTGAATCTAGGGGGTCAGAACTTGGACTGCAGAAATCTATGTTTAATGCTGAAAATTTCATATGCAGGTTGTCTTGGTCTATCTTCAGCCATTTCGACGCAATCCAGTGTTGAAATGTGCGCTACATCCAAAAATTTATTAAAAATTCACTAAAAACCCCTTTTTGGGGGTTCAAGGTCATTCAAAGTCATTATGTTAATAAATCTAAAAAGCCTGTCACCAGTGCTTGTTATGATAAGCAGCATGTCTGTACCTATCTGCAACCTTTTTCACCCTACACGAGCCGACAGCGGTAAAATAACCACTTTTAAGAAAGGTAGCTGTCTTTGACGCCCACCTGTGCCGGCCTCCTTGAACTTAGGGGGCCGGGACTTGGATTGCTGAAATCTATGTTTAGTGCTGAAAATTTCATGTGCATGTTGTCTTGGTCTATCTGCAGCCATTTTGTCACAATTCAGTGTTGAAATGTGCGCTGCATCCAAAAATTGTGAACAGTTCACTAAAAACCCCTTTTAGGCGGTTCAGGGTCGTTCAAGGTCATCGATGTTGATAAATCTAAAAAGTCTGTCAATAGTGCTTGTTATGATAAGCAGCATGTATGTACCTACCTGCAACCATTTTCACACTATACACTGTGTCTCAAAAAAAACCGGACCCCTGCTACCTTTTGCAATAACTCCAACAGTCGTGGTTCAATAGCAATAGATTTTGACAAAAATAATCGTTAGAGAATCAGTACTTAATAGCATGTGTTACTTTGCGAGAAATTTTAAGAACAGAGTACCAGCTGAGATTTTCCTGTGGCACCAACAGTAGAGGCAACTGCACTGCAGTACTCCAACGAACCAACAACGTCAGTTACGAAATCATTAAATGTTATAACGCCAACGTTTGAAGTTGAACGAACTGTTGATTAGCA
>Ga0209367_1003550_pt1 | contig 21261 bp, 9 predicted proteins | sample WorMetLIZISLAND2_FD_187412 | JGI IMG/M metagenome (GOLD analysis project Ga0209367, IMG submission 187412) | Marine gutless worms symbiont microbial communities from Max Planck institute for Marine Microbiology, Germany - Olavius geniculatus... ...
TCATTAGTGGACTCCGATTCATTTGGCTCTATGTCCATGTTTTACTATTGTAATTCATCAAAAAAATATAATTGCGTAGGCTGGTGTGCCAATCTTTATGGTACTATATTCAGCATAGACAATGCAACATTCACAGTTCATTTAATGTCTCAGATTTTCATCCTGTGCATTATGATAGCATCTCAAACTTTCAACAGCAAATTGCTCGAAAAGTCTTGAATGGACATAGAGCCATATAATCCTCAGCCCTCGACTTCTTGACGACACCTCAAGACTCATCTTTTCTCCGGCAACACCGCCATCGACTAACTGTTACTATCCGCGCCTAAGATTTGAACTTCTGTTTTGACATACGGCACTTACAAATGCAGACTACTTACTTACTTACTTATATATTTAGCTTAAGTGAGCTATGCAAACGACTAGTGAAGAATAAGCCGACAATTTTTACTTGCATATTATACAGACAGTCAGAAATGCCCTAATTTAGTAATTAACAGATAGAACTCTCTTATACATGTGGAAATGACATCAACCAGGCTAATAGTCTCTCCAATTCCAGCCCTGCTTAATCTAGGCCCAATGAATTTTTTGCTAAAAGTTGATCAATAAACATAAAAAGTTGCATATTAATGTTGATTACTAACTCAGAAATATGCATGAAGAGTGGTTCAGTTCCATCTGATGGCTGGACAAAACCATGACCCTTCTGACGACAAAATGAAACTACTTTTCCGGAAAATGATGGACCAGCTAAAATTCTTTCAGATCTGTAATTTAACAATGTCAATACAACAACTTGAATTTTCAGCACAACAATAAACAGTGACATACTGCAGTTACAACTGCAACAATCAATTAATGACATCAAAACACACTGATATAGTGGCACATGTTGTGGATGAATCAGAAGTGTATAATGGCAGTGACTGCTCAGGTTTATTATACCAGGTAACCAATATCAAACCGTTTAGTATTTAAACTCTGCTTGGTGCTAAAAAGTTCTGCAGATTTACAGTTACACGACAGTGAGTTCCGGACTGAAAGCTTTAGTACAGGGTGACCACTTCAGGGTTCATAGCAAACCGAAAAGACAAAATTCAAGGACTTTCAAGGACCTAAAATTGCAGTTTTCTAGCACCAAATGAATCGATAAAAAGACATATCATACTTGCGCTACATCAAAATTTACAGTGAAATATATACTTCAGTGTACTCATCAATACTGCACTAATGATAAAAGCAGATTATTGGCATCAAATCATTTGTAATCCATAGTGAAGCAATAAAAACCTGTAGTGCTCAGGAATAATGTCAATGACTGACAGCAACTATTTACACTGTCTGTGAATTAACTATTAAAACTTACTCACAGTTTTTCTGCTCAAGAAGCTTGTCTGCCAACTGCTTGTCCAGCTCAAACTTAAATGCTTTTTTCAATTTTGCATGGTGAAATGCCAAATTTTACCAGAATGTTTTTTTTCAAAATTTTAATATGCACAAATTTCAAAATATGGAACATTCAAATTCAAGGACTTTCAAGGGCCAGGAATTTTTTTTAAAAATTCAAGGACCCTGTGAGCCCTGCCACTTGTTTTGAAAAAACTGGGAATGTTAGGAATTTCAGTAAAAAATCAACAAAATGTGAAAGAACCGTGAAGGCAAAATCTTGTTAGGGAAAACTGCCCAAAAACTTTCCTAAAAAGTGTGTCAACAGGCTGTTTAGTATCACTCACTTAGTACTCTCTGCCAATTATTTTATGCTGTTTATTGCTGAATTCTGATTACCGGTACCTATGTTTTAGCTTCACTATCATTTAGAGCTGTCACAGTTGACGCGTTAATTAATGCGCTAATGCGTTAATAAATTAACGCGCGTTAAAAAAATTAACGTGCGTTAAAAAAATTAACGCACATGCGTAAATTTATTTCATTCAGTTACTAAATTCTGTGCAGCAAAAGTTCGGATATTCCATTAAACTGCAGGTATATGACAATCGAATGAAATCAAGTAACTAAACTAGTTTTCATTTCATCACTACTGTAAATAAACAATTACTTATTTATTTCATTGATAGGCTAATAAATTTCTAATTAAAAACGGAAAAGACGATCTATTTCAATTCATTCTAAACAAATTAAATAAGAATGGAGATTTCTTTGATATTGTACTGAATATAGTAATGACATGCAATGAAAAACTAAAGAATTTTTTGTACAAATAAAGCTAGCGGAATATCAGCAAATCATCGACAGAAGAACAAGAAAAAACATGCTAATCAAAATAATATATTCGACATCTATCGCCACTGCAATCGTCGCTAGTTCCGTCGTTGCTGTTCTGTCTTCAGTTACAGTGCCTCTGCTCGCAGTTACCTGTGTTTCGAGTATAGCAACATTTTCGTCCGCGTTGAGTATTAAATTTAACTTGAAAGACAGAAAGAATAAGTTAGAAAAAAGTATACGAGAATTGCATAAAATAAAGGACAAATTAGATTTCGTAATTATTTATTCACCAATCACAAATGAACAGAGAGACAGACAGACAGACATACATACAAACATATGCACGAAACTGACAAAAGACAGTAAGCAAGTAATTCGTGTAAGCGTAACCCAATAGAGTCCATCACAAAAATGATGGACTCTATGATGGACAAGAGATGATATACAAAATAAAAATACCGTAATAGTTAAATAGTAAATAGTCTAAATACGTTTAAAAAATAAAAATTCTATGTGTTTTTAAAACTTTTTTTCATTTCTCTAACTTTCTATATCCTACAGGCGGGTCCCATAAACGTCTCAAGCCCGGGGTAATTTACCTCCTACTGTCCATCTCGACGGGACTGAGTGCGTTAATTTACGCGTTAATTAATGCATTAAAAAATTAACACACTGCGTTAATGCGTTAAAAAAATTAACGCTTTGACAGCTCTACTATCATTGAATGCAAACAGTCTGATCACAGACTTTAACACTAGCTGTACAGGGCTACAGGCATGGCAGTTAGAATAGTCAGGAGTGCCAAAAATCACTAGGAAATGGTCATAATGTCTTGTGAGTGGTCAGCAACTATGACAACATTACAGTGCAAGACTAACAACACTTATCATCTTGAGATGTACATCGGCTACTACAATATACACAGTTAAAAAAACATTCACAACTGTGCATCACGTAAGTAGCCAAAACAACAAAACACTGCAAAGCTACGGTGACTGACTGCTTTATTAAGATGCATCAAACAGCACATAAGCAGAAAAAATACATACTCTGAAGTTGTTCTTGTTCTGCGACCAGGCACTCGAAACGGATGGCCATTGGGTGAAGTTGACAACAAGTGGGAATGTGAACCATCCTCTGCGGGACTGTTTTCAATCTGATGGCTCTGGTCTGGCTCACTCATTTCATACAACAACCAAATCCTGTTAAAAGAACAACAAAAATGAATGTGTACATATGATAAGGTATTTGTTATAGCTCCCCCCTGTCTGGGTGGCAGTAAATACTGATAACTACCGAAAACTTTTCTGTAGTTTATGGTAACCCTGAATACCGAAAAAAAACTAAATGCCAAAAGCTACCGAAAGCCCTAATCCTAACCCTAACAAAAAAAACTGCCAATCTCTAATCCTCAGTAAAAACAAATCTACTGCAGCGATAAAACCATCGCACTCGGCAATTAGAATTGACTATTATGGTGGCATATTTATACGAATGGTATGCTGCATATTTATATGTAGCTTAGGGCTGGGGTAGAAGAGACAGGGTTAGGATTAGGGTTCTTCTTCTCTTCTTCTTTGGAGTATGTGCTAACTTCAGTATGTTGACTTGTTGAAGGCTCCGGCATGATATGGCAGACACATGATGGTAGACTGATGCAGATGTAAGATAAAAACATGGCATGTTAAAAGGAGCTGAACAACTCCAGGCTACTCAGGAATGGGTAGCAATGCCTAGTTCACTGGTGTGTGGCAGCGAAGTTCCCAACATGATCAAGTAGAAGTTGTCGATGGTCTTTTTAAATGCTTCAGCAGATTCCGACTTGACTATGGATTCCGGTAGTATGTTCCAGGATCTTGCTGTCCACGGGAAAATGACTTCACATGGTAGTCCCAAATGGAGAAAGTATCATGGTAGACAAGTGTGTTCTATGTACTTGTAGGCTGACTATATGGCTTCAGTTGTAATGGGTACTAGGGTTGGGGCTCATTTATCGCCACAACAGCATCGTGCTTTCAGATAATAGTGCTATCGCACTGCAACTGACCTTTTTTGCCAGTGGTCTGATTGTGTTTTGGACTCAAGGGCTAGGAACTAAAGTTAGCATTAGATGTAAATATGGCAGTATAAAATTATCTCAGGTGTACAGGTTTACGAGGATAGACACTTTACGAACACTTCAACACCAGGACAATTCCATACTAAGATACTTCGGCAGACCCGCAATACGGTAGATAAATCTGGCAGAGATGCGCAGATCCAGATCCGCAGGATTTTTTGCGGACGCAGATCTTGTTCCGTGACGAAATTTGTGGACGCAGACTGACGCGGATCCTGTTTTGTGACGAGGGTGTTTTTTCCTAATAAAATTTAAAAACAGATAAAAGTGGTGTGTGTTAAGAGGGAAGGTGTACTTTGCGGAATGCGAATTGCGGAATGCAGAATTTCGAAAAGGTGTATCTTGCGGAAGTAAAATTGCGGAAAATGTTCTTGTTGTTGAGTTATGTCAATTGAATAAGTGTACAATTCTACAGAGTGCTCATTGTGTCTTGCAGAAAGAAACAGTAAGGTAATTTTTATCGTCGATTTGGTAGGCCTATGTTACCTTGATTTAGTATCAGGCTAATAAGTGACCCGCATTGAATAACTGTATTATATCAACTGGCATTTTAACATGGAAAATGTGCAATGCAAAACGCAAATACTGTAAGCCTACGTTTTTCGTTGCGATGAACGGCTCAATATAGTGTCTCTATCTACTCAGGTATAGGTCTAACTATACACGAACTATTCATGGCAGTGGCAATTGTCTTTGACTGTGCAATACAATGCAAGACAATGCCTTCCTCAGCACAGCGTGCAGACGTCGCAGTTGGCCTTCTTAATGACGTAGGCTACTTGAGTTGACCTTGTATTCGTGTGTGATGTGCCGGCTTACGCTCTTGAGTTAACGGACTTCAAGGCGCTTAAGAGTTAAGCTGAAGACGTCAATAAGTGATTACTTTGCCGACTGCGTGACCGCATCGTTTTTGATCTGACGATGTCAATTCGAGACTCAAATGTAAGCCTAATCCTACGTGAAGTTAATTATTTGATTTTATTTGAATTGCGGGATGCGGAAAATATCTAAGGTGTAATTTGCGGAATGTTCCGCAGGTGAAATTCCGCAAAATACACCTTTTCAAATTTCCACATTCCGCATTCCGCAAAGTACACCTTCCCGTGCAATATTTCTCTCTTGTTGCAGACGCGAACTAACAGCGAATTCTTGGTCCAAATCTGTGGACTGACGCGGACTCAAAAATTTCAGGATCCGCACATCTCTGAAATCTGGCTGTACACCGTACGGCTCACTACTATTAACAAATATAACTTATGATGAAATAAAATTAATTTCTTGCTCGAAGGCATCATAAAGTTTATACCTATTGTCAAAAAATTATGGTGGTATAAGACACCGGATAGCGACGTATAGTCGACACACATTCTACAAAACTCTGTGGCTTTTCCTGGAACTATTCTTTTATACAAACATCTGTTTATTTACATTACTCACCCGTAAAATGAAATAGTATTGCTAAATTGATGAAAATCAGAGCAATGTTCACTTCCAGTCTAAATACACAAATTATCGCTCATAGGATTGCCAACTCTTTTGCTGAAAAATGCCAAAGACAATTCATTTTACTTCCAAATAGTCGCAAAAATGCCAACTTTTTCGTCATACCATCATAATCAGAAACTATCAATTATGCACATAAACGCCGTTTTTATGCATTTACGTTATTGTTAGTACGTTTTAATTTACTTAATAATGTTTTATTTAAATATTTAAAGTTTGAAAATGCCCAATTAGAGTTATTTGGCATCAGAAAATGCCAAAGGGTAGGCTCGCTCATCGCTGACAGATTGGTAAATAAGTAAATAAGTAACAAAATATTTAAGTACCAATATTCTTTGCAAGTACTTGTTTACAAATAATGGTAACTAATTTGTTGTTTCGTTTTTATTTAAGAAGTTTATGGCAGTAGAACTTTTCATCAGAACAACAAAAGCTGAATACGTCGGAGGTGATCCGTTGTGTGGGTGAGTTGAATACATAAAGTATTAACTTGAATTTATGTAAGTTGATGTGTTTGGGTACTCTGCTGCATGCAAATGGGACCACGCCTACTTCTGAGAGCAAACGTTTCACGGCGTTTCTACCAGTGCAAGTTTATGAGGGAGAAAGTTTCATTATTTTATGCTTGCCTGTCTGTCTGCCTGGCACGTATTAAACTGCTGTGTAGGAAAACTGAGCATCTAGACTGCAGCTCTGCCAAGTTTCACACGTCTCAGTCTCACGCATTTTCAGTCAGCTCACGCTTTTCTGCATTTTATTTGCCTTTTTGTTTATTACACATTGTTTTATATGGCAGTAGTAGTCAATACGAAATAATTTGCTACTACTGCAAAGTGAGAAAAATTGTTTCCACTATAGGTGCATTTTCGTAGCTAAAAATGCACACAAATGTATCGGCTATCAGGACTGCGCCTAGGACTATGCTCCGCAAAGTTCCTAGCTAGATTGTGAAGCAAAGGATGGGAAGGGACAAAAAAAAGAAAAATGGAAGAAGTTCAGAAAGGGAAAAGGGAAAAAAGGGCAAGGTAGAAAAAAGTGAATGAAAGGAAAGGAGGGCAATGGATGGGGGAGGAGTCTGGACTCAATCTCATGCATTTCAGTTTCCAGACCTTGGCAGCTATGAGACTGCAGAGATCTGATGTTTTCACATTATAGTTGGGTTGCAGTTGTGGAGAAAAGTAGATAAGTTTCAGTGATGTATATGGGTTTCTTTTGCCATTACTGGTAGAAGCCAAGCAAGACTATCGTATCGGTGACTGACAATGAGCTGTTAATGTGTATTTTTGTTGTGCAGAGCTGTCTATCTGAAAGTTCACGGTCCAACGGCAGCATTTGGCATATGGGTTCGATTCTATGGCTTTGAGAAATGTTCGTTCATTTTTTCACATCAGTATATTTAGTAAAAACAGCAAGTGCTTCAGGTGTGGTGATCGAGAATGTGGGTGTGTAAAACTTTTCCAGTTATAAACTCGGTCTTTGCTGCAATTTTTGTGCAGATTTAATTTTTGCAATTCAGATTTTATAATCTATTTGCAGATTTCGGTACTTTAAATTGTTGTTTTGTGTCTGTTTTATTTGCAGTCTCATTTAACTGTGTTGTTTCGAACTCCTCTTCAGTGGTACGTGGACATGGTAGTGATCTTGTATGCAATACAGATCATCACGTGGATTCTGACCGAATTTCACTGTATGAATTTGATGGTTAGTTTACAGGTGTCATTATGTAAAAAAACATTAACCAAAGATGGTGAAGATGTATTAATACGACACACCTCATTGCATTTGTTGTTGTTCTCATCATTATCATCATCATTACAGCTCTGCTTCTTGCCATCAGTTGCTTGGTTTTTGACTAGAATTGCAGTTTTATGTTTAAACTTTTTGTTATTTAGTTAAGCGCTAAGCAGTGGTCTTTCTCCCTGGGTGTTTTGGTTAGACTACCCTCAACTCTCATGGGTAGGGGGCAGTCTGGCGTGAGTTGTTGAATTGATGCCATGAGTGCAGTGTGTCTGTAGTGATTGCAAGTGTCGCCCTCTTGTGTTTAGTGGAAAACACCAGTGACGCAGCTGCAGCACTGTGATTGGCCTGGTAGGCTCAGTCTAACACATAAATAAAGTTAAATTTCATCCAGCTGTTATTAGTCAAATCGTTTGATCTGTAACAATGAATTTAACATTCTTAGTTAAGGTGATACTACCGAATGTACTTGGTAATAAATTTTTGCACTGTGTTTGTACTGCAGGTTCCATAGCTCTGGGCCAGTACATCTTTCCTTTCTCACTGCAGCTGCCTGATGATTTACCTGGTAGTATTTCACAACTTTTTGTAGTCGTAAACTTTGTATTTTAATATAATGTCAGTCAGGTGCTATACAATTTTTTACATATGCTCAGAAACTGATCTTAGTCTATCACACGTGGTTAGAATGTTGTAAATTAGAGCTGTTAAATTAACGCATTAATTAATGCATTAATGCGTTAATAAATTAACGCTCGTTAAAAAAATTAAAGCACGTACGTAAATTTATGTTAATTTACTAAATTCCATGAAGCAAAAGTTCCAATATTCTGTTAAATTGCAGTTGTTTGACAATCAAATGAATTCAAGTAACTAAACTGTAGTTGCCGTTCCATCACTACTGTAAGTAAATAATTATTTTGTTGACAGGCTGATAGATTTCTATGCTAGCTATGATGGCAGTTATTGTTGAGTGGGTGAGCATTAGACATCTGAAAGACAGTATCTTTTATTGCTTCATTAGCTTTTAGATTCCGTCTTTTCCATAAGTGGTCTGTTTCTGGATTTTTTTTACATAGCAGTATTTTTTCTGTTTACTATGAAGGCAGGTCATTGAATGTTAAGACTTGTAGAACACTTTTTGAGATCTCATCTGTTTCAAGCTCAACAAGTTGTCATTACTCACAGTGACATTGTATCGTTAACATAACATGACGTTTGTGGTGTCTTAGAGCTGTATGTCTGTTTCTATTTCAGCATGTGTTTTGTAAGTTTATTATCAGTTGCATTGTAATGTGCAACATAGTGTATTTGGCGTATGGGACTGATGTTGTCTATACCATGAAATGTGCAAACATGTCGCCACATGTTTGCATGATATAGCACTGGTTAAAACATTGTGTTTGATCAATGTAGCTTTCCTACTTCATGCCAGGTGCTACTTGAATGAGTGACTGTCTGCAGGTAGGTAAACTATTTCAGTTTATAACCCACAACTCAGCCTTCCATCCCTTTGTGGTAAGTAAAATGAGTTCTGGCCGGTCTGGCTGGGGTTAAGACAGAGCACGTTCTCTTGTGTCGGGTGGCAGGTAACACTGTGCGATTGATCGCATATGTTGTATGACGCTACGTAGCTCTGAGTGACATGGGTTTTCTATGGAGAGCTGTATGCATTATGCACAATGTAGGTTTCTTAACCCATCAATTTTACTGTATGTATATGAGATACTGAATTACTGGTAGAAACAGTGACTGGTTGAATCTGTAGTGAAGAAGTGGAAAGTAATTGCTCTGTGTCGTGTAGCAAGCACTGAAGTCATTTGGTCAAATGGAAGAGCTGAAGTCTGCTATCATGTTGAAGCGTCATTGATGGGTGCAGAAAATGTAGTGGTGAGTTTGGAACTGTAATCTCTTATCATTATCATTATTTACTGTTTATAAACAACTTGTGTCGTCAGTGTGTTGTCATATTAAGTCTGTTAATTGAATTTTTGTAGGTTTGAAAAACATCTTGAGACACACGGTTTAAACTTGGTTTTACTGTTTCAGTGTTTAAGACAATTTTATGCTTTTATAATGCATGATGGCTTTTTTATAACTAGCACATTAAAAGTACCCGGATTGTGATAACGATGATGTTTGTTTTTGTTTTTATTAGTAGTTGGTTGGCTGTTGGTGGCAGATTGTATCTGTTGTTCTAACCTTTGGTTGCATTTGAATAAATATTCTGTCTTATTATAAGACAACAGAATCTGTGACTGATATCCATATTAGCCAAGTTGTCACAAAAAGTTAAAAATACAAATGTTTTGCTGAGTGTTAACATTTTCAGCTGATATCTTGATTAGAAAAATTAGCACCAGATAGAAACATCAGTAAATCTGCTAAAAATGCATGCAGCAAACTGTTGTAACCGAGGCAAAGCTGTTCAAAAGTTAAAACTGTTACAGACTCGTAAACAAAAGCATAAATTTATAGTTACTATGCTTGGCTTTAGCTAAAAATGAATTTGAAGTTGGCATGGATATGATTTTCTCTAAGCACAATAGGAAAAACGTGAATATCTGTTTTTTGGTTAATTTTTGGAGCACAAAAATTTTGTAGCAACTTTAGTTATCAGATACATCTTGGGGCTCTGCTTATTATGTCTTTACTTTTATTGGGTTTTGACTGTCTAGTTTTCATTACAAACGTCTTGGACATTATGTCTCGTTTGTGCATCATAGCTGTGGTGAACAGTTTAGTAGATTTGCCTGGTCGCATGGCATTGAGTCGAATCAACAAAGTTGCTTTATACTGGGCTCGGTTAGTACTTGGATGGGTGACTGTCTATGTGCAGGCCATCTGTCTGTGAGTAAACAGACCATCTCGTTTAGGTCAAAAATGAGTATCAGATTTCAGACTGAGTAGTAATAGATGGCAATGGTGAGTGTAGTACTATAGCTGTCAGTTTAGGCAGATCTGTGTCTCAAGCTGATTGGCTTGGTCTGAAGGTCAGCAGTCGCCCGATGCTCATGCTACGTTCATCAAATGAACTGGGTGAACTTTTACAGTGGCAGATGACAGTATAGTACACATTGTTGTGGCTATTACTGTTGCTATTATTATTACTATTTGTGTTGGCAGACATCACAAAAAGTTTGCGTCAAGCAGCCTTCAGCAGCCCGTAGCTTGGCCCAAGACTCCGAGTCAGAATTAGCTGTGGCCGGAGGTCAGGTTTTACCCGAGCACAAGGTTGTTGAACTCCGGACACAACTTCCATTTGTCACTGCTCATTTGACCATCACAGCTAGGTGCAATATACTTTATTATCTTCAGTGTTGCGCTGAGCACAGTTTATTAGACCGGCCAGAATGGTACTTGTTGGTGGTCTTGTGTTTTACTGCTGATGTTTTTTCTTTTTTTTACCATGAGATTTCTGAGCTACCTTGGCCAATCACTGTGAAACTTTGCCACATGATGAAAAGTTAGTTTATTTTTGTAATCTATGTCCCAAATGTTTGGGGGCTTTCCAAAAAAATTTTGGCAGCCAAGTGATCAACTACATTTCTTCCCATATTTCATGAAAAAACTGACAAACTTTGGTTTACTTACAAACGCATTTTGTTTTTTAATGTTTCCCCACTCAACATCAACATTGTGCATGCTGTGTAGGCTAACAGAATTTCTTTCAAGCCATGCAACATTGCTAGGAGCAAAATTTTAGTTGGACTTAGCCGCTGTTGGCCTCATCTTGAGCTATGCCTCCAAATTTCTAGTTTTTACTGTACTAACTGCACTTCTAAGATTTACAGTGCAATTCGTGTTATTAATGATTTGCATTTGGTTATTTGGTCTTCAATAAATAAAATGACAGCATAGTTTTTCCAGCATACAACATCAGTATAGACGTATTGTTGTTGCTGAGAATTGCCATGCATTGCATAAGCATTAAGCAGTTATGAATAATGAACACGATAAAAGATTAATTACTGGTTGTGAAACAAGGAGCCCAGCTGTCGCTAGGATGGCCGATTGTACTGACTGGCAGTTTGTAAGGCACTATCGCTGTTTGATGGGAAAAGAGGCATTGGCATCTGGCTGATGTCTGTAGCCTGTCAATAGCGACCATTTTGCCGATACAGTTTGGCCATAATGTGCCATGCAAATTTTGGGGTTGGGTGCGCACACCTTTATTTTGGGAGAACATGTCTCTGTAGGGGTTGGTGATAGTACTGTTGGACAGGGTGTTGGAAGTTCCTATAGTAACTGTGCTGCTAGCTGAAGCAGTTTGGCCTCAATTTGCAATGCAAGTATTTGGGTTGCAGTTAGTGCCCCATTTGCAGGAAATAGAGGCATTTTGAGGGTACAACTTGGTACCAGAGGGTAGCCATTGGGCAACCCTGTTTACATTTTCGGACAGTTTTTTGGTAAGTCGTAGCATTTAGCCACAATACATGCATCACAGACAGACAAACATAGCCTGTGACATAGCTCAGTATTTAATGAGAATGGCCAAAGATGAAAAAGATGGATTTTTGTTCAGCCACAGTGTTATGTGTATACGTGTGTAGTCTGGATAAGCTGGAATACCATGCTGGTGAGGTGATGAAGCTACGGCTTCGTGTGGACTGCCCCTCTGCCATAAAGCCCAGAATTAGCCATCTCTCTCTCCAGGTCTGTCACTCCAGCTTACATATTTCACAGCATCATTTTACTTGTAAAGCAAATATGTTTTTCGGCAGAGTAGACACGGAAACAGTTTTCTGTTTTGTTTTTGATAGTTAGATTCTTTCAGATTTGCCAGTTTTTTTTTGCTTTTTCAAATCCCAGTACATTAAAATTACTCAAAGTTTTTCTTGCAGTGTTTCAGCAGAACAGGTTAGTTGTGAAGTTCTGCATTGTCATTGGCGTATGGTGGAGATGTTTAAATGAAATACACCATGTCCCCAAATTAGCAGCACCCCTTGCTTCGAACACACCTTATTATGTTCGTAGTTCATGAATTTCAATGACATATCATATACTGCACTACCATAACATTACTTACCATCACAGCTGTTATGATGTCTGCACCTTACCTCGTGTGCTCGGTGTGATGTTATGATGTCTTATGAGTTTGTTTACGTAAAAGCTATGTTCAATGCATTGTTATTGAGAAAGGGATCAAGCAGCAGCGTACCCACCTTAGACTAAGAGCTTGCATTGAGGCCAAAGGTATCCACTTTAAGCTAAAATTTTTGAAAATTAGTTAAGAATGATTATCCCCATGACTTTTTCAAATGTCATGAAAATCTGTCAGGTGTTAACGATTTTACGCTAACTTATCTCTAGGGGTGCCGCTAATTTTGGGACACGGTGTATATTTGAGTAACTTGGATAGTTAGATTTAGGTCCCGTTTTTCCATGTACATTTGATGGCCGATGAAACTGATCTCCGATCAACTTTGAGACTTGATCAGAGATCATCTTAATGATCATTTTTTCCATCACCAATTAGCGACTAATCGTCCATCAAATCTCTCATCAAGTTGATGGCCGAATATTGGCCAATCAAGTAAGATGGTTGATGATTAAACGTGGCGATCTGCAGTTCGTTGCTTATTCACACCAGAAACATCGCTTTACTTCGCTGGTTGGAACGTCAATTCACGCATTAAGATAAAGTTCCAGGCATGGCGATCAATCACTACCGATTAATTTATACTGTGCATAGTGTTTTGTGAAGAAATAAAATGGATAGATGCTTTCATATTGATTTGCGATAGAACATATTTTTGACAGCAGACGATATGGACATATCATTGCTATGATGACGTTTACTCACTACGGCGTCTGCTCGCAGCGCATGCTGGGTAATTTAGCACAACACCACAACTGGAAGTCAGCTGTCAACCAATCAGATTGGCATAAAGTAGGCTTACTTGACGGCTGATCAGCTAATTGCCGATCACGTAATTGGAGATCGAAAATGCCTGGGAAAACGAAACACAGTTGATCAATGATCAATTCAGAACATTAAATTGATCCAAGATCAGTAAATCGGAGATCAAATTTGATTTGATTGGCGATGGAAAAACTGGACCTTATAGCTGTCACAATCAGCGGTGTCATGGGTTAAAAAAAGTAGGCAGGGCACGAGGTTGCCTTTTTTCTAACAGACACCAGAATTTCTGACAGAAATCCAACAGACATCTGCAAAGTTTCAACAGAGGTGCTCAAAATTTTAATTATGTCGTTAAATTTTTTAAAATTAGGGTTTTTAGCCCTCAATTTTACATTTTTAAAGCCAAAATTTTCTGACAAGATTTTCGAACATTTTTCCGACAGCCCAAAATTTAGGGGGCAGTTGCTCCTCTTTGCCCTCCCCCCTGGCCGTGACACCACTGATCAGGATACACAAAAGCACTTCTGGTTATACAGTGTACTTTATTATAGACTGAGAGATTGATTAGGTGTGATTGAATAGTATGTAAAGAAACATGACTTGTGGGTTAACTGTAAGTTGATGCAGACTTTAATCTTTTAGTGTCTTATTTACTACTTTAAATATGATTTTTTTCTCAGCCCTAGCTGTGTTGGCATGTAAAGAGAGACGAAAGATTGTATGTTTGATGCTTTGCAGTTACTGCGTGAAACTCGGCTGTCGTTGGACAATCTATCACCAGTTCACAGATCTCTCGTTGGCTGTGCACAGAGCAGATGGAGCTCATCGTTTGGTAGTTTGGTACCTCGCATCACCAATGGTACAGCGCCTGGTGAAAACTGCTTCTTTCCAGAGCAGCATGACGATGGCAGTGCCGTGGTTGTGTGGGACAGTGGTCATGTTTATGACAGAGATGGATCTATTCTTATCAAGTAACAATCTCGATTCAGTCTTCCTGTTGGTGTCATTATCATGTGTAATCTGTCAGCAGTTGGCAGGAATTACTTTTTATTATGAAGATTTGTAAGCACTTATATATTTGCTCAGTGAGCTGCGTAGGAGCTTATATGTGTATGTGGAGGTTCTTTGGGTCTAACTCTTGACATCCTCTACACTGCAGTAGTACAACGTTCTTATATCATGATGAAAATTATGCTAATTGATGTTTTTTATATAACATCATTTTGTTAATTTTGTTGAGTCTGTTTATATATTTTTTTGTTTGAGGGACATTTAGCTGTTGAATAAGAATTTGTCTTTTTTTGCACAGAGATAGCAGATAATAATAATAACAACAATAAAGATAGTCATATCTCTGTAGTGTCATTGGGTTGTGACTTCAAAGGTGCTGGCAGCAGGTCCTGTCAGTTTCACAGAAATGTCTTCGTCCACTTCAGGTAAGGTTTAAAAGTTATTGGTGAGTTGCTATCAGTTACTGTCTTTGACAGAGTGAAGTTAAAGAAGAAGGTCGTGTATAACTTTTGATAGAAATTCCATCACAGAGCTATGGAGCGTCACCTGCCATGTGAGATCACACAGTGTTAGCTGCCACACGACACATGTGAACATGTTCCACCTTTAGCCCAGCCAGACAGGCCGGTACTTGATTTACCTGCCCCAGAGGGATGGAAGGCTGAGTTGACCTTGGTGTTGGTTACATACTGAAATAGTTTACCTGTCTGCAGACAGTCACCCATCTACTAACTACTTCACCGGGAGTCAAACCCATGACCTCTCAATCTTAAGTCCAATATGAAGCCACCATTTCACGCATCTTATCATAGCTATAACATCGGCCATGTAGATCAGTGCTATCTGTCTGTGTTGTCAGAGGTTTCAATGAACTGTTGGTTCCATTGAAAGGTCCATATGCTCCAAGGCGCATTCCTGCAACCACCATCGGCCACACTGTTACGGTATTTCTGTATGCTTAGTGAAACGTAAACATGAAATTCTTGTTATCATTAGTTATAGGCCCTAGACTTTAAGGTCTGATTTATTCATGTCTGAGTTAACTTCTAGGTTACCTAACCTAGGTTATCTTGGTCGCGAGGTTAAGTCCAGAGTTAACCTTTGTCGCATTTATTCGCGGAAAAACTAACCAGAGTTTGCTAATCCACAAGCTGAACCTCGTCCATATAACCACACCATGAATCAAGTGTTTCGATTGGCAGTAGTAGTCACATGGCTGTTCATTTACAGCCCACTATAGACTTATGAACCAAACGGCGTGTTTACGGGTAGTAGAGGATATTTAAATGGCAATTAATGTACAGTGTATTCCAACAGGATGCAACAAATGTAATATAACACATCGCAGCAACTGTGAAAATTACAATTTCAGTATATAATCTTGATCACGATTATTACACAAATTTTTAATATTGTCAGCTTTATTGCGTATCGCCCCTATGTAAAAGTCGAGTGTTCCGCGTGAGGCATGCCGCGAGGTCAAGGTCACTCGCACAGATGACATTTTCATTCACAGCAACATGGCGAATTGTGTACGTAGAAAAAGTGCAATCATATTGTGATAATTTCGCTGACTATAATGATAGAATTCGCTACACAAAACGTTGTCATCGTTCTTTGTCCTCTGGTTCATCAATCTACGACTGTGAAAGGTTTGCAGATATTTATACGAATCAGCTTCGATCTTGCACTAATTGCAGGTTAACCTCACAAAATCAGAAGGTTAACTGTGCGAGTTATGTCTGACATAATTGAATGAGTTAACCTACTTATGTGTCATGAATAAGCACGACAAAGGTTAAGTTTTGGAATTACCGACTTTAACCTATTGGTTATCTTTAACCTGGACGTGAATAAGTGTTTTGACACTTCTGCTTTAGACTGAAAAAAAGCAACTGAAATATCTTTTGCTGAATTCTCATTAATGTGGGAAAATAAGTGTTACAGCAATTGTATAAACATGTGTGTCAGTTTGTCAGTCAGTTACATAACACCATTTTTGTGAAGCTCATTTTTGTATACGTATTTATATTAATAAGTATATTTTAATAATGTTGATAGTAGTGGCAGTGAGTTCTTATGTAGTCTTTGATGTCATTTGATGTCATTCTTTCATTGAGCAATTTAGACTTTGTTAAACAGAATCCACTTTCATATTTTTAAAAGATTTTTATGCAAAATTTTTGCACTAAAAGCAGCAGTTGCCGTCATTTGTATGTCTGACATGATTAATGGCAATGTCTGTTTCCTTTTTATTGTTATATAATGTCAGTGCACAATTCACATGTGCTGTTCTTTAGGTGCTGTACACGTTAAAAATAGAATTTTCTTTTGTACGAAACAATCCTGTTGTTATGAACCTTCCAGTGTGTTGTATATGGCAGAACAACTCTGAGGTAATTGCGTAATTTTATTTTATTGTTGTTGTGATTTAGCTAATTAAATGTGTATCCCATATTGTTAATATTGCCGCCTTTTCTTGCTGATATTAATAATTACAGCTTGTGTGTAATTGAAACCTGACTTGAGTTGGATGGCCTAAACTGAGCATATTCAATATAATGTGAATGAGATTGTGCTTGAAAACATTACTATTTTAGAATGGTGTTTAGTCGAGAACTGATGTATTCTGAGTTGCTAGTAGCAAATAATTGCAAGAGCATTTCACAACACTTCAAGTCACTTTGCGGCATTACGATACATTAAATTTAAAGTGGAAATTGCTGAAGCACGTCTATCGTTTTGCAACTGATGACGACGTGGTGCTGTACAAATTGTGTTTAGATTAATCAGATTAAGCATGCAGTTTAACTCAGTCTTTCATCCTTCTGGGGTACGTAAATCAAGTACCGGCCTATCTGACTGGGGTTAAAGTGAGGCACTTTCACTTGTGTTGGGGTACAGGTAAACTGTGTGACCCCATATGGCAGGTGACGCTCCGTAGCTCCGTAGCTATCAAGAGTGAGTGGTAATTTCTTAACGGCACATCAGCACAAAATAGGCCATTCAGTGCCATACATGGTTAAAAGAGCTATGCACCATCTTCAACCTTTTTGTATTAGTTGGTCATACATTACTGTAAGTAGGTTTTTTTGTTAATATTATCTGTGATCTAGATGCATTGCAGGTAAGTTGCTAATGGTCAGAGCTGTGTGTGTATCTCAGTGGCAGCAGTGGAAACCAGCAGTGTGGATGGACGACTGTCAGATAATGCTGTCAATGGAGCCGCGCTGCCATGTTGCTCCTCAGGCTGGTAAGTGTTAGTATATCTGATCAGATGTTGTTAGCTCTGTCACTCACTGTATGTGCATTTCAGTAATTCTATTACATGAACTACGTCATGTCTTGTGTCTCATAAAAAAACACTGCCTTGCATCATTTACCATATCTTTACCAAACTGTGAGGGTGAGGGATTTTTGAAATTCTTTCACTGATGGCCTTGGAAGACCACTGGCAACAAAAATGAAAATTAGTCACTGTTTGGCAAAGATATGATAAATGATGCAAGGGATTGCTTCTTATTGGATGGTGTATATTATATTATAGGCAGGTAATTTTGCTTATTTATTATTGACAACATTTAGTTGGCAAAACACAGGCATAATAATTAAACAGCATTATTGGTGCAGCATTAACTAAATTTTACTGGTTAAAATTATTTTTTTTACTTTTGTTGTGCCATTTTCATTTTTTTAAATTTTAACTACTGAAGTTGTTTTGTATATATATATTTAATTTTTATCACATTATCTTCATTTATTGCTTAATGTTTGCATCAGCTGTTAAGCATTGATGCTGTATGCTGTGTAGAGTCATCAGAATTATCATCACTACCAGGACTTCACGTTCTGCATGCTTGTCGTCAGCCATCACCAGCCAGCAGTCACCATTAGAACATGACTATATTCAGCAATGGCATTGATCCAGACGGAGGGGCGATCACCACACTCACCCAACAAAAATACCGGGACAAGAGTATCTTCTCACCCTCTCAAAATTTTAGCTGTTTTGTGGGCTTTTCTATGCCTAGAAGCTGTTTATACTGGGGAGCTTACAGCACTCTACCAGATACGATAATTCATGGAAAGGGGCCGTCTAAACCCCCTTTTTCTCCCGCCTTTGTTGTTGACATTTGGCCTTGATTTTCAGTCCCTAGGGACCCTTGTGAGCACGTTTTTATGTCATTTGCATGGGGATAAAATTTGTGTCTTCCCCCCCAAAAAATACACATTGATTGACGCCACTGGTATTCAGTTTACATTGTTGCCAAACTCAGTGTGAATGATGATATGTGTTTACGTGGTTTTTATTTAGTATTTGTTAGATGCATATTGAACTAATTATACTGAAAGTTAAACCATACTGTTTTCAGTGAAATGTTATTCACGGGTCACGAGATTGTGCTTGCTTGCATTGGAAAGTTCATGGCTGCTTGTTGTAAATGTCATTGTTGACTGAAGCGGGCATTCATGAACCTGAATATCTCACAAGTATTAAAATAACAAAAACCATTTTATGCCGAGGTAATGGACGTTTGCACAAGACTTCACTACATTTTGCTATGACGAAATGGCTGTGCAGCATATTGTGAGTGGCTGGCATGTGAACACAGTGATGACATTGTTGGATCTGAAGTGGTGTGAAAAATGCATTGATTGTAACACAGACAGTCATATAAACATTTTAGTATTTACTAATATGTCTATACGGTTACTAGTAGTTCAAGTGTCTGTGTGACCTGGCACTGATTAGAATGCAAATCCCACTTCACACACCTCGGTATTTTGTTAGTCAATAGTCGACAAAGCTGGAATTACATGTAATGGATTTTGTCCTGAAAAGCATTGAGTTGTTAGAATTTGTCGTAGAATGTGATTTTATGTCCTGTTCGTTGTTTTTAGGTATTTTACCCAAAATTCAGCCATATATTTTGCCAGTTGTTTTTGATAGGTATATACTGTATATATTTATTTTGTTATCAGTTTTTGTTTTTAATCAAAATGTGCCTAATAGTGTCAGTGCCTAAGGCATGTGCCTATTTTTTATCTGCAGTGTGTCTTTATGTCATTGTTGATTGTGTGATTGTTATGCAGTTGTTAATGGCATGACATAGTGATTAGGGATGCTGGTTTATAGCGGAAAATTTACTTAAAATATGCGGAACTTTTTGAGGCAAAATGTGCAGGAAAATATGCAGAATTTAGTGAAATATGCGGCGCACATGGCATATATGCTGCTTATGCCGCATATATGCGACATATTTTTCCGCATATTTCCGGCATGTGCAACTTCGAGTGATGGAGAATCATCTTGATCATTAATAGGCCTATTTTGCACAGTTTTGACGTTTTTGACTTAATTTATTCAACATCTAATTGTAAATACCAGTAATCTTTTGCTGCCAAAAATATTTAATGGTTTTAAAACAAAGTTGGACAAAATGCTGAAAAATGCAATCACATGTGTGGAAATATGCGGCATATGTGCGAATATATGCAAATTTTTGGATATGCGGCATAATTTTCGCATATGCGATTCTGAAAATGCCATTATATGTGGAAAAATATGTGATATGCGGGTTTTGGCAAAATATGCGATCACATATTCGCATATAACCAGCATCCCTAAGTGGTAAGTGGTAACGCATTGTTTCGAATTGACAAAGTTAGTCTACTGTGGGCCCTGTTAGTATCTGGATGGGTGACTGCCTGTGGGCAGACCATCCGTTTGTGGGTAAAGTATCTTGGAAGATAATTCATACAATAGTCAACACTGTTAGACACAGCAATAAGAACCAAAGTAATCTGGTAAAAAGTGGAATTGCCAAACCCTGGCTTCTATTCACCAGATGGCACCAGCAATCTGTAACTACAAAGACCCCTTCTAATACAATGTGTCACTGGATCGCACAATAGAACCTGCTATAGAGCATCTAAATTCGTTAAATGGTTTAAGCAATGTGCACAAATGTGACAGATGACAGATAGACCACACTAAGAAAAAATGTGTGGCAATAGGCGTAATAGCTGTGCTGCAAGAAGCAATTCCACTTAAAAATTCCAGAAATGCAGCAGCATCCAGTGCCTGTGCATAGAGTAGCCAGCTGTTAAACAGCAGACAACAACAGTAACATTAACAGCCGCGACAATGTTTATGCCGCTGTCATCGTAACAGTGAACTGCCACTGCAAGAGTTCACCCGGTTCATTTGGTCAGAGCAGCATGAGCGTCAGACAGCCACCAACCTTTAGACCAAGCCAATCAGCTTGAGCCATAAATCCACCTAAACTGGCAGCTACAATACAACACTCACCATCTATTACTACATGACACAAACGCTGATACTCACTTTACCATTCCACATAGGATAAAAGCTAAGTCAACCTCAATGGCTGGCTTGGAGAAAGGCAGCAAGAAGGGTTTTGAAGTTACCACCAGACACGCATAATAGTCTAATCCCCCTGCTGCTTAATACACTGCCTTTCTATGATGATATATGTAAACGGTCTGCACGATTTATTATTTCTTGTTTACAGTCTAATGTGTCTTTAGTTCGTTTTGTTGCTAGATTTGGAGTATTTGTGAATCGGTGTACGTCGCCGTTAGGTAGAAATATACAATACTGTTGTTCTAATTTTGGCTGGAATTTTGAAAAGTTTGTGAATGGTGACATTAGTATGTCTAACAATGTTTTTGTCAAGTCATTTTATTCGTCAGTCAGTGAGAGTGATTGGCTTACTGTAGATGCCTTACGTCAGGTGTTGAACCTACGTGATGGCTTTGATTTTCTGTTCTTTTC
>Ga0209367_1003551_pt1 | contig 21259 bp, 15 predicted proteins | sample WorMetLIZISLAND2_FD_187412 | JGI IMG/M metagenome (GOLD analysis project Ga0209367, IMG submission 187412) | Marine gutless worms symbiont microbial communities from Max Planck institute for Marine Microbiology, Germany - Olavius geniculatus... ...
GGACAACCCTGCAGGAGTTAAGCCACGCTGCCCTAGATAGGCAGCGGTGGGCAGCGATAGTAAGAATGGCGTCAGACACCAACGGGCATTGAGCCCATGGTTGTCGATGATGATGATGATGAGACTGAGGCAACAATGCATCGCACATCTCATGAGCATTAACTCAGATTTTGGGTTTCTTTGTCTTTGTATCTGGCGCTATGTAAATGTGTGTGATTGTTTGAGGGAGCGACTGATTGTTGGACTAATTGGCATTAGCTGATACTGATTGTGTTAGGCTGAGTGATGCTGGGGACGTAGTGCGATTATTTCACATCATTCACCCTCAGAGCAAATCAGCTGCGGAGATTGCCAACAGTCAAGTAGACAGCAGTGATGACAAGCAACTCATCTCTGTGAGTATCTAATTCTGCTTATTGCTACACATTTCTTTTTAGCGTGGTCTGTCTGTCTGCCGTCTGTCACGTCATTCACCCTCGCAGCAAGCTGGTTACAGAGACAGTCAGACAGTCAACATTGCTGACAAGCAACTCATCTTTGTCAGTTCTCAGTATTTTTTAAATTATTTGTTATGCACTGCATCAGTTTTAATGACTGTCGCTTTCTTGTATTTTCTGTCATGCTGAAATGTTATCTAAACGTTTACATATGAAGATATTAAAAAAAAGTAGTCAGTTGAGTAAGGGTAGTTATATTCAGATTGTTTCACACATTTAGTGTTCAGAGTTTGTAATATGGTGATAAAAGATTCTTGTGCTTTCAGTTACAGTTACAGTTACAGTTTCCAAAAAACCTCAGACTCTTAAATTTTTTGGACCCTCGAAATATAGGACCAGTTTTCTGTTTGTTTGCAAAGTTTGCTGAAACAAACCTGTTTGCTTCTCATGTAGTCTGTTGAGCTGCAGTATTTTTACCGCATTTTCATTCTTGTGCATAGTGTTTAATGTATCACTGTGTATTCATGAGTTGTTGTGTATGGCATGTTATAAAATAAAAAATTACACCAGAAAACCTTACCTCCGGGGTGGACAGGCTCTTACACCTGCCCAGCGCTGAGGCCGTATCAGTTCGGCCCAATGCGCGTCCCCAAATGTAACCACAAGGTTACAAGTAACGGCTATAAAGCCGTAGATGGCTATGAAGCCGTAAATAGATGGCCGTAAAGCCATGGTCGGCTGTGAAGCCGAAACCAGCTCAAAAGCACTGGTAACGTGTAGCAAATCTGCTCTCACGGGTTTGGTCAGCTCTTAGTTAGCTCCTACCCTCCAGATTTCAGAAATCTTTCAGGTCATTGGTGCAAAGCCCCACCATCACGACAAGGTGGCTGACCACGGTGGGGAACCCCTAGTTATTGTACATTAAAATTGTCAAATCCAAACATATCTAAATAAAATTTTGTACACTTAATCCCCTATAAATTGGTGAAACGGTTGCCAAATTTCATTGAAAAATATGTATTCTTAGCGGAGTTATTAATTGTTGAATATCAATAACAAAATCTTTCCATTACCAATAAGGCATTGGTGGCTAGTGCAGTCACTAGGTCAGAAGTGACAATTTTTGATGCAATCAACGTAAAAAATAATGTAAACGGTAACAAAATAGTATTTTTTGCAGACAATTGTGTTTTAATTAAACTGTTAAGACAACAGAATAGGTATTGTGCTAAATACTGTTGCTTAATACTGGACACTTTACATTATGGGATGACCTCACAAAAGCCGCTGTAACTATCGTTTGCATTGGCAGATTTAGCTAAAATTTGGCACTTTGATTGCAGTGTAATTTATGTTAACAGAAACGAAAATGCGCAAAAATGGATTTAAACAGATTTCGTTAACGAAAACAAACACAGAAATGAAAATGTGAGTAAAAATGGAAATGAAATGGTAACAAAAATGTCCAAAACGATAATAGAACGGAAACAGAAAAGCCAAAACGGAAACTGAAATGAGCTACCAACGCATTCAAAGTTGGCAAGAGACGTTGCTTAATTGACAGGCGACTAGTCAATCATCTGCTAGTGCAGCCGTTATCACCGCGTGACTGCAGTGAGTGAGTAAGTCTGTGAGTAAGCGCCCATCAGTCTGGAGAAGGGTTCTAGGCACACACAGTGGCTGCCGCCAGCGCATCACTGGAAGACGTCAAACAGATTTAATGACACTGGCATATCTGACTGGTCAGTGATAACAACTGCAGACAGGCAGCGCAGTATCTTGACGACTGTACCAAAAGCTGGCTAAGTGGTGTAGTCCATTTCTTTGCTCTGTCCATCAATCATTCAGAAATACTGTCGTCCAGTCACTCGAGGCATCATCCAGGAAAGACAGACGTACAATTTTTTAAAAAATTAATAGCGACCAACAGACGCCGATGCCGAAGCTCGTTATTTCACCACCCGCAGTAGCCTACAATAGCAGATGACTGCCAACACGACACAATTTAACGTTTTCACTGCTGTGTCACTGAGTTGTAACAACGAGTGCGATCTGTGGACAAAAAACACGAGCGCCTATATAGGAATATTTTTCATTTGATGCTAAAATGTAGCGCTGTGCATGAGCGACAACTTCTGTCACGGACAATTTGGAAAACTAGCGGAAAACAAACTGAGCTATTTCATTCATCTGCATAAGTTGCATTCAGAGCAATGGGCAGAATTTGTTGAAAGCACCAAGTATAACAGTCGTTCAAAGTAGCTTCAAACAAATGGTCATAATGCACAGATTGCTTCCAGCCACAAAGCGAAGTCTGACTGGTGTATATGCTTTATTTTCTCATGTATTATACTGTGTGTCTGTTTCTGATTCTAACTGTGTCTGATTGGGTGAAAACGAAAACTGAAATGGAAATGTGTAAAACTGAAACGAAACTGAAACTTAAATTACATGGTAAAAATGAAACGGAAACTGAAACGAAAATAAAAAGTGAAACTTAAATCACACTGTTTGATTGCCAGTAGATGACACGTTGTCAGTCTAGAATTTTTCTAGAATCAGATGTTGTTTGTTGGAATTACGTCAATGTACACATTATACTTATGTAATACCATATTGGTAATGGGAATATTTTATTATCAATATTCAAAAATTAATAACTCCGCTGAGAAATGATATTTTTTAATGAAATTTGGTGATGGCCTCACAGATTTGTTGGGGATTGAGTGCACAAAATTTTATTCAGATTTGTTGAGATTTGACATTTTTATTGTACAGTGTCTAGGGGTTTACTTTTTTCCAGACACAGTGTAGAAATTTGGGACAGAGGCCAATGTGAGGCCACGTGGGCTATATGTCTGACTTGGGAGACAGTTTAGAGTACACTGAAATTCCGCTTCTAGCAACACCATCTGGCTTGAACGCAATTGCATTAGTTTACACAACACACACAATGTTGATTTTGGCTGGGTCACCTGGTGCATCTGTAATGTTTTTGTTAGTGTGTCAAAGTTCATCATGCGGCAAAGGTTGTAGTTGATAACTTGCTTTTCACATGCTTGCCTCACAGCATATCACATGTCAAAGTTTTGCAAGATTGCTTGCCTTAGCCCAAAACTTATAGGCGTACATATGCTGAATTTTAAGTTGATTTTTAATGTTCATTGTTAAAAAATGTCGGGGGACTTTGGTCATTTTGTTGCATGTAAAAATTTTGGAGGACAGCATATTAAGAGCTGAAATATGGTTTTCCAAAAAGTCTATTTGGGTGTATCCAAACTCACATGTCCATCTTTGTTGTTCGTGGACCAAAGTTCACGAAACTTTTTGCCAAACACGGAAAATACAGCATGTTTTTGGCTCCAACATTTTGGTGAGGGCCCTTTAAACTTTGGCACTTGGATTATAAAATTGTATATACTTCTGATCATGTGGCAAAGTTTCACGGTGATCAGCTGACGAAGCTCGAGATCTCGTGATGAAATAGAAAACAGAGTGAAGAATAAAGAAAACATCAGCAGTAAAACACTGGACTGCTGATGCTGAAAGCTGAATGCGTGTATTTTGAGTGTATTTGTGGTGTGATTGCAGGCGTATTGTGAGTATGATGCAAAAGCCATCAACCGAGGTGCTTTGCAGTTGGCTCTACAGTCGTTAGACACAGCATCTGATCCGGCCATTGCTGCTACACTCTGAACTGATTGTCTTACCATCTGGACTTAACCACCCATCAGTTGTGGGCCCGTGGCTTCACATGGAGGTGGATTTCAGCATGTCTGGCCAAACAAGGGCCCCACATAAAGTGGGTTTCACACTCAACAGGCCAAGAATGTCAGACAGCAGCGTAACATTTCCTGGGGTGTGGGGACCTGTTTATGGTGTGTGTTGCAATATGTTTAAGTTTACTTGGTACAGTATGACATTCTCTCGTTTGGAGAGGTTTTTTGACCATGTTATAAACCCTGAATTTTACGGTGTTATTTAGGTATGTATTGCATGAACAGAAAGTTTAGGTTATGGCTTATGTGCTTACCACTTCACTGGATTTGCATTGTGCATACCCGGTACCTGGGGAAAGCCGAGCTAGTTTTGCTTTGTGTATTGTCAGCACCTTAGGGACTTTTTGGCATTTACGCACTGTCTAAATTTACATTTACTTGCTTACTATTATGTTGCACTGATTGCTGATGACTAGCCAGTGGCATTGTTGCAGGAGGGGGGGAACAGAAGCAGTTACTAAATCTTTGTTGGTTGTAAAATTTTCAATTAAAAAAAATTAAGTACGAAATATGTGGCTGGAGATTTCCCATTTTGGGAGAATTTAGGGACAACATTAGAACTCTGAGCACCAATAATCCCACATGTTGGCAATTTGCAGTTGTTTGTGAGGAAATTGCAAATTACTGCCACCCCAGACATTTGTTTATAACTAACTGATGATGCCACTGTTACTGGTGTGTTATTTGTACCATATTTGACAAGTGATAATTTGACAAAAATGCACCGATTAAGATGGGTTATTATTAATTTAATATACAGTGGATGTAACAAATAACATTTTTGTTTTTGCCATTTTCTGTTTATCGTCAGTAGAGCTAATTTATAAATACTAGAGGTTAAAGGTGGTGTTATAGCTCTTAATGAAAGACCATTCCAGAGCTACGGAGTGTCCTGCTATAATTATGGGATCACACATTGTTACCTGCCACCCAACAGAGGTGAATGCGCCCTGCCTTAACCCCAGTCAGATAGGCTGGTAGTCGATTTACCTACCCCGGAGGGATAAAAGGCTGAGTTAACCTCAGCGGTTGGTTACATACCGAGATGGTTTACCTGCCCGCAGGCAGTCACCTATTGCAGTATTAACCAGGCCCAGCGTACAGTAACTTCGCTGATCGGATCAGATGCGTTACCGCTACACCACGCCACCAGTGGCACTAAATGTTATGTTTGTATTTTTTGCCAAATAGGGGGGTTTAATTCTATACTGTGTGCCAAAAAACTGCTGTATTTTATAGTCCATGTTTTTGCGAAATGTTAACTGATTTTTAGCACAACGTATTTAAGTAGTGTTCAAGCTATTGGTACGAGTTGTCGTTCGTCTGTCTGTCTGTAATGAATGTATTGTGGCTAAGTTTTAAGTCGTAGGGGAAAACTTTTTTACATGAATAATTAGCCATGTGTGAAACTTGGGCGTGCAAAATTTCAGCCATCTAGTTCAAGGGAAAATTTTCAAATTGGGTGTTGAATGAAGGGGGATAGGTAGGAAATTCAATGGAAAACAGGTCATATCTCGGAAATGGTGAGAAATAGGGCCAAGACGTTGCTATTGATTAATAGTGCGTCGCATATTGACATTCAAATGACAAGAATGGATGACTTTGAAGGTTCATAACACACTATGGTCCACCAATTGTACGCTATTGTGGCTAAACGGTAAGTCGTAGGAAGTCGACGATGGTAGTGTGCCATCAAATAGGGTTTTGGCGACTTCCTATAGACTTTCAGCATGTCTCAATCTGCAGCGGGTTGGCTGCAATTTTCAATGGAAGGTTTCGAGCTATAAATGGCCGTATCTTGGGAACGGTGAGGTAGGGCCAAGGTTACTATTAATCACTATAGAAAGTGGCATACGCCCTTTCAGATTACATGAAAATCATTGACCTTGAAGTGTTCACTGTATTTAAAAAACGTTAAAAACGCACATGATGCTTTGCATTGTGATCTGCAATGAGGAACACGCCGTGAACAAGTCTAAACTGATATGCAGGAAAGATTCTCTAAGGATGGTGGATAAAAATGCTAAGCCGCCGCCGCAAAAAATCACCTCTAAGCCGGGATTTTAGCCGCGAAAATGCTAACCAAAAGTGAAATTCACGGCTATCCGCCGCCGACTTAAGGGTGAGAGTTTTCACGATGGCGTGGACGCAGTATGTAAAATTTGAAATACTACAGCGTGACATCGACAACAGCAGAAATGTATCTTGTTTTTAAAAAGTTGACAGCTTTTTGCATTTTCAGTAATCTTCAAAACTTTAAGCAGCCACTTCGATCTTCGTTTTTGAGTAACTCATGCGCCATGGGCATTTTTTTCTTACTGATTCATTTTTTCCATTCTTTCTTATCTCACTTTTCTTATCAGTCACTTACTTCCGTTTCCGGTTATTTTGTTTACGTTTATTCACAATTTCTTCTAAAATACGTCATGCTAAACGATGGTCGAGTACAAATTGAATATTAAGCAACTCAACTGGATTGTGTGTTTTGTATGGAATGCTTTTGTGCAAGTCGCATGTGAGTATGTTATCAGAGGGCTATTGTTGTGATTTATGACTCATCTGTGTGGAGAGATCGCAACCCTGTCAACTTTCACGCATCGGGCCTTGGTAAAAAGCGGATTGGCAGATGTGCGGATCTGGGATGTTACATCAAGGATAGGGTTAGGGTTGTGGATTGAATTAAGATTAGGGTTCCGGCAAGCTAGCCGGGCAGTTAGCATGCCGGCAGCCGGCAGGCGAGCCGTGCAGTTAGGCTGCCGGCAGCAGAGGCCACGCTGTGATTGGCTATTGCTCAGGCTATTTATAAGCAAATGTGAATTGGTACACAGAGCAAGAGTTGCCAATTTTTACTGATGGAAAGGTGCCCTATCTAACATCATAATACTCGGTACTGCAAATGGCCTGAAGTTTTGCCGTCTCTCAATACCATGGCACATTCATGCTGAAATGAATAATTACCATGTCATGCTGTATAGGTAGGCTTACAGTGTGTAACTGTACTGTATAGGCCTATATTCATGCAAATGCACTTATCTAAGCTAAGTTGATTGCAGTATCATGCAATACTAGGCCTAACTTGTAACATAACTTTGCAAGTTTGCATAGTTCATGTTGGCAACCTTGAAGCAGAATTTTTTTAGTCAAAAATTATGTATATAGGCTGTACTTTTGGAACAAACATATCTGACAAGAAAACGATTCTTCAACAGGTCGTCCCCAAACTGTGTTGGGCAGGACATTAAACACTATATACTCAATCACTCACTCAGTCACTCACTGCTGGACATCATGCAGTCATGCGGCGGGTGATCGCGTGAATCTCAGCTGGTTGGTTGGCACTGGCAAGCCTGGAATGCCCCTCCGTTGCTCCGATGCCACTGTATTTGCTGTACGTGATGGCTTTTGCAAGAAAAAAAATATCAGCTGCTGCAAATGCACATTTGCCTGCGTATGTAACCCAACGGGCAAAATGACTAGTGTCCGCCATGACTGAATTAGAGCGACGCTCCAGTTTCCAGCCAATCACAACTGACTGCCGGCGTGCTAGTTGTGCATTTAGGCTGCCGGCTGCTGGCACGCTATACACGACGAATCTTGTAATTTGCAGCTTGAATTACAGCATTATCTGTTGCAACATCTGCAGATTCAAAGTCCACTTTTTACCTGTAGTCTCATGCATCTTGTGAACGTTTTATCGTACGGATTTTATTTTTTGATTGTTTTGCATATTTACGACAGTCATGGCGAGTACAAAATAAATTGCATAAAATTACTAATGCTTGAAGCAGAGCACTATAATGTTGACTATGGTTAGGCCCAGCAACGAATAAAATATAGATTTTTATGATGACATGTAAATAATTGTAGAATATTCACCTATGGACCCTCTACTTCACATGCAACCTTCGTTCTTTCATTCAGAATGAAAGAATGAAGTGAAATTCTAGTCGCTTTGGTCACGAAAAATGATAGGGTTTACATGTCTTTGACTTCTTTTTGCGGATGAGTAGTATTTTTCAGTGTTGAAAGAGTGATGCAATATCACACAAGTGTATAACACAGAGTAGGCGCAGACGGCTGCTGTGTTACGTATTGGTAGTCATGGCACTTTCAGTGCTGCCACTCAGTACATTCAGCTAATGTTCAATTGACTGAAATCGGATTTACATGGCTTGTAATGAGCATTTGACTTAGACTTAGTAATTTATGTTTATGGGTTTAATTAGGCAACTCTAGGACATCGTGTGAATTATAGGCCTAAATATTCTTTTGACATGTGAATGAATTGACAGGCAGTTGAACCATTCTGCGGTCAAAATGGATCTACACCAGGGCAGGCAGAGGAATCTGCTTCACACATTTTTTGATTTCCAGACTTTGGCAGCTCTATGAGATCAGAATCAGCAGAACATGACACCTTAACTAACGACTATCATTTTTTTGATGTGTTAGGTTAGGTATGGAAATGATACACCAGTTGTGGGTGCTTAATTTACAGAAGTTCATAAGTTGAACTTTCAACTGTGAAAAAAAGATTTTAAGAAAAAATATGACTCACAAAAAACTGACAAAATGTAGTTCTATGTCACTGATCATGGAGATGATGTGATGATTGTGCTGTTCTAAGATGGTGCACTGACATGTCCATCTGTCTTCAATGAGACATTGATTCCATGTCATTCAGAACAACCAGACCAAGTATGGACACAGGCTGAGTGCGAGTCAGCCAATTGTTGCTGGATTGAATCAAGTAGTCATGCACTCAGCTGTTATCAGAAAGGTTTGCTTATTTAGCCGACTCTTCTAAGAATCATGCTTAGGTATGACTAAGGCCGGTGTTGCTTCTTTATAGAGACAGGTCGTCCGACGAAGCTGTTTACTTCTGGTCATGGGCACCATTTTGATTCTAATAGAATTCAGTGGTTGTACCAACGTCTGCCATAGAATATTTAATTTTAGCAAAGAATATTTAATTTTTTGACCCCATTTTTTAAAGGTAAGAATTTTGAGGCAGGAGTTAAGTAAGGGGGCATTTTACAAAAAATTTTTGAGCTCCGATGCACCGTTTTAGAGATATTTAAAAAAATATGTTTCAAATTCAGCAGATATTCACATGGAAATAATATGGCGCCCATAGGCTCAATTCCCAGCAGCCTAATCCGTCGGATGACTTGTCTGTAGATAAGCACTGGCCTTGGGTATGACCTATCAATTTCATCCATCTGTCTGTCTGCAATGTTTACTATTGTGGCTAAATCATACATTTAGGGGGTCGGTGGTGGTACCATTGGGTAGGGTGATTGCAAATTCCTGCAGGCTTCTTGTAGTAACCATGTCACTATCTGCAATAGTTTGGCTATTGGCCCCCATTTTGCAGAGCAAGTATTTGGGGGTGGTAACAGAAGAAGAAACATCTCAATTTGACAGTTTTGGAAACAGGCTTTGAGTATGTGCCAGGTAGTATGGTTGGCTATTTTAGTGACAGCAGGGCTTTTCCTCATACTTTTGATAAATACTCATGTGCCATTTGCTTAGTATTTGTTATGTTTCTCATGCAGTTAATTTTTTGGTGTGTTTAAAAAATGATTTATTTGATTAGTGACATTTCAGGAACGTCGAAAAAAATTTTTACACACTACATTTTGTTACTGTTTTTAATATTTTACCATTTGTGAATAATACTCTATGCATTTGCTTGCGTTCAATTTTAGTGAGATAAATATCTAAGATCATGCATTTTAAAAAAATCTTGTAGTTGAGAAGATGTTATGATGGAAAACTATTTATGCAGTGTTTGTCATTCTGGATTCAGTAATGAAGAAAATGGTTACTACTACTACTACTACTAGTAGTAGTAGTAGCTGGTGGCTGGTGTGTACAGAGTGCAGTGTGGGATACTTTGGCTCGGCATGTCAGTTCCACTGCTACTGCATGGGAATGGCTGCCTGTGATAGGCTCACTGGTCACTGTCCTGCTGGATGTCCTAGCAGTCGCTGGGGCGTTGGCTGCCTGCTTGGTAACCCAGTCACAACTTTGCTTTAATTTGCTTAAAGGTCCATGGACGCCAAAATTAACTTACCATTTTCCTAAAAGAGCACAATTTTCTGAGTAATATTGGCACCCAGCATTTTGTCAACACAAAGAAACTTACATTTGAAATCGACGATCTACGAAACTGACGCAGAAAACGAGACGCCATGTTGACAGGCTGATGACGTCACTGCATGTACCTGTAGTCAACGTAAAATACGCACAGAAACATAAGCATTATAAAATCACATTGCCTACCTATGTACTGCTGTTACTTGGGCTGTATCAGAATTTAGCTTTACCTGTATTCTTGCCTGATTTCGGCATTTGTGCCAGATTTATAAAAACTCATTTAGTGAGATATTTGCTGAGTGTTGATTTGTTGATTGGATTATTAGCTGAACTGAACTAATGAGATGAATTGTGATTAGTGATGATTGATAACATGAACTTTGATCACAGTGATTTGATAATAAGAATAAAGAAGTCAAAAACTTAGCGTATGCCTTGTTTGTGGTCTCCAAGTGTCGGTAACTGATGCATAATCATATGTGTGATTGAGATAGAAATTTATGGATAAACAACACGTGCAATCTGGAAATGATTAAGACTAGCAGTGGTGAATTTCATGAATTTGTGCACATACCACAGATTTCTCAATCATGTTATGAATTGCCACGATTTTGACCGTTGACAATGATGATGATGTAGACGAATGGGACAATTTTTACAGATGATTTAATATCTCCAGTTATTTTACGGTAAGCAGCCACCAATTTGTGTTTGGCAGAAAATGATTGCACGTACAATGATCCAATGGGATGGTTGTACATGGGTAAGAAATACACGACAGTCAGCCATAAGACCTGCGCTGATTGGTCGGATCAGCGAGCCTATCTAGCCGATCAGTTTCCGGATGGCAGCGTTCTCGGGGCATCCAATTACTGTCGCAATCCGAGGCCACCTGAAGACCGGACATGGTGTTATTGGAGTGGACGTCAGTGGGACTTCTGTCTGCTAAGAAGCTGTGGTAGACATATTATCTATCATATATTTACTACTACTGCTACTGCCAGTGTCGTGGGAAATTTGTCGCACCTGGAAAATTCTTCCCACTTCCATATTGTCACAATTTTATCATAGTGTAACTAACGATAACCTTAACCTTAACCTTAGCCCTAATCCTAACCCTAATCTTAACCCTACTCTTAACCATAACCCTAACCCTAAATTTAACCCTATCCTTAATCTTAACCTTAACCCGTACTGCTGTGTGTGGGAATAATTTTCCAGTTCGACGAATTTTTCACTACACCGGTACTGTTACCACTACTACTGCTGCTGTCACAGTCCGAGGCCAAATGAAGATCAGACTTGGTGCAGCCAAGTACAGAGCTTGATTTTTATTAGCCAACCATACTTTAGTAATGGTCAAGCTGTTGTCATGGTTGTCATCCGTCTGTGTCTCCATCACGGATGTACTGTGGTGCAAGATAAGCTCTAGGTTGCTGTTGATCACTAATAGGAAGTCGCATAGTGGCTTTCAAATGACATAAAAATCGATGACCTTGAAGGGTCGTAATGCAGTATGGAATGGAATATTTCAAACTATAACTGGCCATATCTCGGAAATGGTGTGAGACATGGCCAAGGTTACTAATAATCACTAATAGGAAGTGACATATGCCCTGTCAGATTAGATGGAAATCATTGATTTTGGATGACCTTGAAGGCCGTTACACATTATTGCAGCTAAATGGTGCGAGATAGGGCCTAGGCTGCTATAGATCATTGATAGGAAATTGCATATTGGCTTTCAAATGAAATGAAATCATCGACTTTAAATGACCTTGAAAGTCACTGACAATTAATACGGTCGGCTATCTTAGCGACAGCTGGGCTTCTTTTTATTAGCATTCAACAGTTTACAGGATAATAGAGAATTATCATTAGTTTGGTTGTAGGTAAGAGCCCAGGTTTTTAAAGTTTCTTTGAACATTTTGGGAAGATTTCCTGTCTTAGGAAAAGTTTGGAAATAATGCTTATTCTGGAAACATTTTAGGCAGAAATTGAGGAACATATTTAGGAAAGCACAACTTTGACTTAAAGAAATAAACTTCTAATATGATATTAATATTTTGTTTAGCCGTTATGTTTTACTTCTTATGATATTTGCATGGCATTGCTGTTAAATTGTGAATGAGTGAGTGAAGTAAATTCACATTCCATTGAGCTAAGATGTGAAATTTATGTCAGAAGTTTCTAATATGTCAGCCCAGTTTTTGCATATTTTGAATACACTCTCAAGATCATTTTTGTGATATTCGGACTTTGATTAGTAGGTCATTTATGGAGGACATCAACAAAGTCCATAGGCGGAGCTTAGCACAGACACTTATATGCACATGCTGCTGCTGTGAAGTGCTTATGACTAAAAGTGAAATTCTAGAAATATTTGATGTTGTGAAAAAAGTACTGACTGTAGCACTTCGAATGCCAGTCACTGACTATTGGGTATTTTTCTCAGCTGCTATTCAGTTTTGATTAATGTCAACTTTTATACCAATTGCTACCACCTACACAACAGGTGCGTAGATAGGGTGATGTAATACCATCCAAGACGATGTTGTTCAGGTCACTGATTGTTTTGGTGATGTGCAGATTGTCCGTTGGGTCGTTTTGATGTCAACTGTCAGCGTGAGTGCCACTGCAGCGACGTCTCCGAAAAATGCGATCAGGTCCACGGGCAGTGCCGTCGGTCAGGCTGTCACCCTCGCTGGACTGGTCCACATTGTCAAGGTAAGGCTGTCAGCCCCACCAGACTTGAGGGTATCTATCCCACATTCCCCCTCAGCACCAGGAAGCAATTTTTCGCTAAGAAACAAAAACCCCACTAATCTAGGCTATGCAGTTTAGTTGTCCATATATGCAGACAAATAAAAAGTTTGTACAGATTTCATATAGGTTGACTTATCTCACTTGGTTGATAAATCGACTTTTTTCATGAAACAGTTCACCTACCTGACCTCAGTAAGCAGGGCGTCAAAAGTCCGGGCAGCTGTAGGGTCTAGGAAGCGCTGTAACTCTCCAAGCAGGTCTCAAGTGCATTTTGATTTATTTACAAGTTTCAAAACACATCTTGTGACAACAATTTTTAACATTTTTTGAGGACGGTTTGAACCGACCAATTTTCCCTTGAACTTCACTGTATGATGGAATGCTGTCAAGTTACTACTACTACTGCTGCTGCTGCTGCTACTCTAGTGTGTTGTTGACAGATTGTGCTGACGGCTACTTTGGCGCACAGTGTCACCGACAGTGTCACTGTGCCGAGGTGTCGGACGTCTGTGACAAGCTGACGGGAAGATGTCAGTTTGGTTGTGCGGCCGGATGGACTGGTCACGACTGCCAGCAAAGTCTGTTTGCTAAAATTATTTAGAAAATGTATCAAACTACAGCTTTTATTTACTGGTAGTTAATTGACATTTTGGCAGCCGCTGCTGTTTTCTTTGTAACGACTAACGCTGTCTGCCAGATGTCGCTGCAATGGACAGTAAGTTGTCGTAGATACAAGAAAGTTGGTAGGACTTTTTGTGTTGGCTTTTTTTGTGGCATTTGGCTTCAAGGATGAAGTCACAAGTGCCTGAAATTCCTGCTTTCAAAGTGATGAGGGTTTAAGCTGTGATGTTATCAGATAGTCTGATACTGGTTTGTCATCTAGATGCAAGGTTGAAAATGCCTGGGGTTTTTTTAAAAAAAGATTAACCTGGTGGGGTTCTGGGATTATTGGGTTTCGTTTTGGGGGAGGGTTTAAAAGCCCAATTTAAACCTCAGCTGAAAAGTTTGTTGGCTGATTTATCTGAATTTTTATTTGTTTTACAGAGCATACACGATACAAAAATTTCGAAATTCTTAGGTCTAGTTGTTTTAAAAACTTAATCGTAATAAAACATTTCATCACTAGAACAGCAGAAAACCAAAACCAGATTGAGTTACGCGGGTTTTATTAGGGTGGTTTTTGGCAGATATTTTAAACGTGGGTTTACCCAATCAGACCCACAACTACTACTACTACTTCTACTACTACTACTAAGTGTGTTGTAACCTGTGCAGAGGGGTGCTTTGGCATTGGCTGTGAACTGGTCTGTAACTGTCGGTACACTAGTCCCCACTACTAGTAGTACATTACTACTACTACTGGCATGGCGTAGTTGGTAATGCGTTTCGGTTGAAACGAAGTTACTCTACGCCGGGCCCGGTTAGTACTGCGATGGGCGACTGCCTGCGAGCAGGTAAACCATCTCGGTGCGAAGCCTGCCAGCTAGGTCGACTTAGCCTTCTACCCTCCGTGGGACGGTAAAATGAGTAGTAACTCATTTACATGGGTTACAGAAGGTGGGGACCTTGGTACAGCTGACTGGGGTTGCCTAGCCGGCCGCTGCGTCAACCTGTGTCTGCAGGCTGCACACGGTGGCCGTGCAGCAGGCGGCTCTGGTTAGTGACGAAAGTGCATTAGAGGCGTGCGCATGTTCGTCACGATGCGCTATACAAATTGACGACCTTTACCTTTTACCTTCACTATTAACTACTACCACAGTACATGGTGTGTTGTAGCCTGTGCGGAGGGGTTCTTTGGCGTTGGCTGTGAACTGGTCTGTAACTGTCGGTCGACATTGGAGAGATGTCATCATGTCACTGGAGATTGTGCCTCTCACTGCAGGACTGGATATGCGGGGCCTGGCTGCCAGCTACGTGAGCTCTTCCCACAGTGCTTTGCAAATAAACGTGCACTTTTCTACATATAACAACAACTATTTGCATGAATTATATAATACGTGCTGTGTAGACTGCTGGACTGGATACGCTGGCTCTGGGGTCGAATTACAAAATTTTACAACTTAGGTATTTTCCTAACATCTTTCTTGGTTCTTGCTAGGTTCAGCAATTTACGATATTTCTACATCAGAATTTTTTCGTGTTTTTTCTTTGAACGACTTAAGAGGATGTCAGACGATTGATAAAATCGGCCGACTTTTGTGGGCGTGGTTTATTTGCTTGAAAAAATCAACCGATAAAATCAGTGAACCATGACACACCACTGATATTGTCGTCTGCTACTGTGTGCGATATCAGACAGCACAACAGCAGAATGCAGATCGTAAAATGCTACTTGCATCACTTTTTGTGCACCTAATGAACAAAAATAATTAACAAACAAATTAAAAAGTAAAATATATATTTATATTCTGGTTGTAAACAATCGGCATGGCAACATAAACAAAATTTTATTGATTAATATACAAAAAGTTGGCCGACAAAATCGTCGAAGATAGAACATGCTCTATCTTGGCCAACAAAATCGGGTCGGCCGACAAAATCGCCCAATTTTTGCATGACACACGAGAGATTTTTGTCGGGTGATTTTGTCGGCAGATAATTGGTCATCTGACATTTTTTAAGGAAGTTTTGTGAATTGAGATTTTGGATTCCAGCTGTGTAAGATTATGTGCTGAATGAGTTTTATATAAAAATTTACCAAATTTCAATTTTTATTCAAGATTATTGTGTTATTAATCGTTAACAGTCATGATGTCAGACTTGTGATCACGAGTTGTTGGTTTGACTCCCGGTCATGTCACTGTCAGGTGGTTAATCCTTGGGCGGATGACTGCCTGCAGATAGACAAACCATCTCGGTAAGTAACCAACGTCAACTCAGCCTTCCATCACTGTAGGGTTGGAAAATCGAGTACCGGCCTGTCTGGTTGGGGTTTATGGCAAGGTGCATTTTCTTTTGTCAGGAGACATGTAACAGCATGCATAACAACGTCGTAACTTTACTTCCAAACTAAAATCAAATTACGTCGGACGTAGTGCTAAGTCGGTATGCATAACGATGACGTGGCACTAGTCAGACGCCTACTTCCGAACTAACTCTAGTCACTCCAGCGACCTGTCATAAATATTTAGTCTGTCGTTGTCAATGTAAATTAACGTCGCTAAAGAGAATCTGCAATCACGTCACGCGTCGTAAAGTACTTCAGGTAAGTCAATTACACTATTGAAACTAACTGCACTATTAAAAGTTGCTGAATAAAACTTTTAGCGTTTGATAATTTTTATTTATTCGCATCCCGCATTTTTACTTAGCCCATGGAGCTGTAACTAGGCTCGAGCACGCCCGAGACTGCAGCAGACAACAAGTCAGGCCATATCTATTTTTAGCTGCAGGCCAGCCGAGGCAGAGTGCGTTTAGCCAGGGAATTCCAGAGTCAAACTACCCGTTGTAAGCTACGTCGGTAGTAATTAGTCGCTCGCTACAACAGCATTTTGCATGCCGTCGAATGCAACTTTCTAGTTTGGAAGTAGTTAGTCGCGACGTAGACCTTATGTCCAAACTAATCTATGACGTTGTTATGCATACCACCCCTGGTGATTTTATATAGCAGGTGACATTCTGTAGCTCTGATATGGGTTTCTCGTTCAACCACGTGCTACAGCTACTGCTACTGCTGTTGCTAACTACTACTACTACTACTACTACTACTACTGACAGTGCATATATGATGCATTGCAGCTGCTACTACTAATACTGATGTTTGTGTGCAGAGCTGCCAGTGATGACTCGTGTCCCGTACGTCCGAATGCGTAATGGTAGCTCAGTGACTGTGTGGTGGCGTCGTTGGTCCAACCCTCCAGACCGTGGCTCTGGACCTGTCCCAGCGTACGTCGTCTACTACCGGCGCCACGCCAGCCCTGCAGGTTGTAGTGGTAGTGTTAGTAGTATTAGTTGTAGTAGTAGTAATAGTAGGCTTCAGACTTGTTGCGGTTTTTGCAGTAAACTAATCTTTTAATTTTCCCAAGGTAGTGGGGGATCTGTGTCAAGGTGAGGTGGGAAATAGTACAGAGGTTTTGTTGAATATTCAATTCTCTTTCCAATAGTGCAAAAACCGTGAAAATTGGATGACTTGATAAAGTTATTACCGATTATGTTCCTGTTTTTTATCGACCACTGTGTAGTCGTAGTTTTATAGTTTGAATGCCATTGTACAATGGTTATTGACTGTATTGTTTTGTCTTGTCTCATTTGCATAACGGTGACTTGAGCAGGAGCAGCAGCGAACTGGGAGGCGGTGCAGCAGACTAGCGGCATGACGGCGGCCGTGACTGGTCTGGGAGCGGGGAGACAGTATGACTTCCGTGTGGCCGCGGTGCATCAGTCTGGAGTAGTTGGCATTCCATCTCCAGTGCTCGCCATCTCCACCTGCGGAAGTGCGTTTATACTGTTACATTCATACAACTCCATGTCCCAGCAAAAATCTAAGGAAAATTGTTTTGATTAGAACTTTCTCAGATTTTCGCCAACTTTGATAATTTTCGGCACAAAGATGGCCAAGATGATAGAATTAAGTGAGTTTCACTCACTTTCTACCGCATTCAATTTGTGTGGGTGCATTTCGATGTTAAACATGGTTATTGTTACATTACACTGAGTTGTTGTCTGCAGTAAACATTTGTTCTAGCAACTTAATTTGCAACTCAATTAGGACACATTAATACAGTAAATGAAAATATTGTTTGTTCAGCAGAATTATAGGTTTGTATAACAGTTTATTTTTATAAATTGTTGGAATTTATGCTCAAAGTGTGTCTCCCATACAGCGGCATTGTGGGTTGAAAAAGTAGGACAGGCAGGAAGTTGCAAATTTCCTTAACACACCGCAAATTTACGACAGAATTCTGACAGACAGGTGAAAATTTTGGACAGAGTAATTTAAAGTTTAATTTTGACTCTAAAGTTTTCTTAAATGGGAATTTTTCAGCTCCAGGTGTCGCATATTTCCATGGATGAAAATTTTGTGACAAGAAGAAATTTTTGGACCAATTTTTGAAAGCCCAAAATTTAAGAGGCATTTGTCCCTTTTTACCTTCTGCCACAATGCTACTGCCTGTGTACACTGACACAAGTGCTTAGACAAAAACGCCACTGGCTGATAGTTGCATTAACGACTGACTGGTCAAACCGTGCCCACTCATATCTCACATTTTTAGTTCATTGACGTCGGCTGTTTTGTTGTCTGCTGTGTTTAGCGTAGAATATTTAATACCACAACATTATTAAGGGCCGGTTGCACCAACCAATTTTAAGTACCTACTTAGTTAAGTACCACTTTAATTTAAGCGGTACTTAACTGGCTACTTGAATCAATTCCGTTGCACCAACACAATCCGCACATCACTTAGCTAAGTGACAGACTTAATTGTAACGATGCTTGCCATTGGCTAATTTCGATCACGTGATGACAGCACTTCCTTGACGACCAATTACGTAATAGCTATCACGCTTTATTGACAACAATGGCCATCGCTCGAAGTGCTCTATATAAATTGAAATAACTTCAGAACAGTATAATTTTGAGCGAAGTGTAATATATAGGCCAAATATATGAGAATCAACATAAATATGGACTGATACATTTTTGGCTGACAACGAATATAACCTGAGAAAATAAACTTTGTAGACTACGCTGAACTCGTATGTATCAGCGCACTGCTGTTTAGAAGTGATTTGTTTTCACTTAAAACGATCTCAGCTGTAAATACTCAACGACAAACAGCATTATCCACGTGTATTTGCCACTTTTCTTCGTCTTTGTTTACGGTATATAACAACTGTTATTTAAAATCGTCAATTTAAGACGATAACTTCATCACAGTTCACTAATAAAGATGGCGTCTGTCTCATTTTTGCCAGTCACTTAAATTTAAGTGGGCAACTTTGGCCACTTATTTTTAAGTGAGGTTTAAGCAGGCCGGCCGGCTTAAATGGTGTTGGTGCAATGCATGCTAAGTACGGTGGTTAAGCATGTATTTAAATTTAAGTATGGTTGGTGCAATGCGCCCAAGTCATCAAATCTCACAGCAATAGCAGCTCTCCCTTAGGACAATGCACCATGGTAACCAAGATGACAACGATGATGCTGCTTACTTACTTACTTTTCTCACTTACTTACTTACCATGTGTTTGGCAGGTCCGATGGCTGGCCCGGAAAACATCAGCGTACGACCGGTGTCGAGTGGGTCCGTGGGTGGCAGACAGCGAGGCAATCCCTGGACCACCAACGATGACAACAGAAACAATGCTACTGCTACTGATGATGATGAGGATGGTGCAAGGGACGTAGCCGGCAGTGGGGTCACCTTGATGATTACTTGGAATGTACATATGTTTATACATTCTTTGTTTCTTTGTTAATTATGGGAGTGCGTAGACCAGTGTTTTTCAACCTTTTTGTTGCTGCGGAACCCTGAACAAGCGTGGAGGTCACTAATGGAACCCCATGCATTGATCCGTGCATCCAGTGACGTACGCGAGGTAGAAGCTACAGGGTATCTATGGACTCATTTCCCTAGCAGAGCAAAGCCCTTGTGAGGACGACAAAAGAAGCAAAGATGACCAATATTCAATTTGACCACATTAACAGGTAGCAGTACGTTATTGTATTTAATGTAACACGACGGGCGAGGCGGTCGTCGACGGCCTCTTAGCCCGCGCCATACCAACTGAAAAAATTTATCATGTGGACGTTTTCGTTAAAGATACGTGTATTTTTAATTTTCCTTAGCATAGTGTTAAAAGAATTGAATTTATTAAGTAAATGGTCAAATGATTTCGTAACCATAGGCCTAACCCTAATCAGTGCGTTTTTTTCTTTTCTTTATCTTTATTTGCGATAATGCACTTATCCTCGGAGTTGAGTAGCCTAATTTCGTGCATAGAAAGCCTACGCTTCTAAAAATGCAAATATTCCAAGACTACTAACAGCAAAAATGATTTAACAGAGTTGGTCTATGCAAAAATAAACACGTAGAAACACAATTTTGAACAAAATATTTTATGATGAGTATTTCTACGACATTGTTTGGCAAGATTTCGCATGCTAGCTTATTTATTACTGGCCAGCTGCGGAACCCTTGGCAGATGCTCGCGGAACCCTGGGGTTCCGCGGAACTCCGGTTGAAAATTACTGGCGTAGACTGTGTCCAGAAAAAGAGCATGCGGTATTTTTGACACAGTAATGACGTCATCATCAGCAAAATTTCTACATGTGTTGAAAATTAAATTCCCTACAAAACGCATATTTCGGATATTTTTATATTTGGAAAACTCACTTATGGAGCAACTCTTCTCCTACCTTATTAGTACTAGTTACAATGAATGTTGTTACAGCTGCCATCACGAGACAAGTACAACTGCGTGAGTATTCGTCGTTTTCATTTGTACAAGAAGCGTTATCTGTCAGGCGGGGATCACCGCTACCAGCTACAGCAGAGTGTATACATGCCGCAGGCCCGACTGACTGGGGTCAACCAGTACAGGAACTTGACCATTGGAGTGTCGCTGGTTAATAATGCAGACATGGAGAGTGACATTGTCGACTACGTCATCCGAGGCAGTTCGTATGATATATTCTACTACTAATACTACTACTGGTGTTTATATTACTACTACTACTACTATATTGGAGTAGGATATGTGGGTGCTGGGACATTTGGGCGCGGAGATACTTGGATGCTGCCGTTTGGGTGCCAAGCCACGACACCGCCATTAGACTTTCAGAGAACTGGGTTGCATACTGCCCTACTTGATAAGTTTTGTGATGATGCCGGTTTAGTTGCTTCTGTGAAACATACTAACAGTGTTGTTGACTATACATATCATTTCTGTATGGATCGTTTTAATATTCTCGATCACTTTCTGTTGTCTGCATTTTTATTTTACAGTACTGTTGATAAGGTTTATGTGAATCACTGTGTTGATAATGTGTCAGATCATGACCCAATCTTTATTAAACTTAATCTTAATTTTAGTCATACTGAGTTGTCGGAGCGTACATATACACCCCGTCTGTCTTGGGTCTCAGCCAGTGAGAATGATTTACGTCTTTATCGTGCTAATCTAACTTGTCACTTGAGGGACATTAGTATTCCGTCCTCAGCTATATTATGTAGG
>Ga0209367_1003552_pt1 | contig 21254 bp, 15 predicted proteins | sample WorMetLIZISLAND2_FD_187412 | JGI IMG/M metagenome (GOLD analysis project Ga0209367, IMG submission 187412) | Marine gutless worms symbiont microbial communities from Max Planck institute for Marine Microbiology, Germany - Olavius geniculatus... ...
TGTTTGTGTGTTTACCTGTAGCTTCTAGTTTTATTGTACTGTGTTTTCTTTTCATTCTGTGTCTGTTTTTATGTTTACTGTGTATTGTTTAATGGACCCTTGTGGTCTGATTTCAAATAAAGATGATAGTCCAGGTATTTCATTTCTTTCGCCTACCCGTCCCCACTTGAGTTTATTGCGCGAATGTGCCTTTAAATTCACTGTATTTATATTATACATTCAGTGAGCTTTCATGCGATTGTGTTTGCATTTTGCTGAGACGTATTCCACCTGCATGCATATATACGAGTCGTAAATATGTGACGAAATCGCCTCGATCACCGACACGATATGCGAACTTGCCACAATTTCAGCAACGCATCCAATAGGCTTCTGTGGCGCGTTTCATGGTCGAAATATTTCGGGAAAGTTAAATTTAACATTGCTTTTATTGTCAGCGTATTTTTGTTTGTTTGAATTCTATCCTTGTTGTGCTGAGTTCAAAAAATAAGAACATTCCCGTCTTTTTCTTTTTCCGTCCTATTATTGCAGTCCGATCTTTTGTTATTACTACCAGGTAAAACATTTTTTTTTTAAATCACACTCTTAACTACCCATTTTTTGGTTTATTGTGTAACGCGTAAATTTATGGGTTTCATTGCAAGCTCTTATAGGCTAAGTGCTGTCTAAACTACTTTGACCTATATATCATCGGCCTTTGTCTTTCAGATTTTGCATGGTATTTTTCGCTAAATAATGTGATTTTACGACTTGGACGGACGCATTATACTTGAACTAACCCGGTTTCTGCATGTTGCGTATTTCATACGCATGTACATATATTATGAATATATGGCGATGTACCAATCCTTTTTTAAATTTATGGCTGTTTTTGTCGCTAATTCGCAGTTGTGCCTATATTCGCAGAGTGTTAGCGTAAGTACTTGAACGCAAGTGTATCAATTGATATCGTGTATTGTAAAAAGCATAGACCTATTTACGTCACAAAGTATCTTACAATGAGAACAAGAACACAGAAGCACAATCACACTCGACTGTTAAATTAATTAATTAAATGAACATTTAAATTATTTAACTAATTACACTGATTTTAAAATCATAAATAACATTATATATGAGCGAAGCATTAGCTGCGGGCGCGCGCAACTGCTAGCATACATAACGTTTCTCGTACTAAAACAGTAACTTAAATGTAGTCAACTGCGGATCAACTTGTGATCGGTGAAAATTGCTGCTAAACGTTGCACGATGCAGCGTGTCAACTACAACTATAGCTGTGTACAAAATAGGACGAGATTCCATTGGCACAACTCAACATATAGGCTGAAACCTGTCGACAACCATTCACGTTTAACTAGAGGCCTAAATCTCTTTTAACGTTTTCAGAATTCTTATTATATGCCATCTCCCATTTGTATTTTTTCACGTTGACATTACGCTTACTGCATGTTGTACGAGTCGAAACTGCAATGTTTAGTAACCTTATTCTTTGCATAAATTTTGCGGTCGTTACTTTGCGCGTTTGCCTGTTGCATTTTTTCCAGTCCTTGCAATATTTTTGTGCCCCCATACAACAAAGAAGCTGTGCGTTTTTCCTTTTCCCGTTAGCAATAGGGCACACTGCGTCGGAACGCATGCTGAACACATGGACAAAATCGAAGACAAATGGTCTCATTTTGAAAAAAAAATTAACTTTTTAAGAAAACTTCATAGGCTACTAGTCGAAAGTCACGTAGTCAAAAGTTAGTACATGTTGAATCTTGACGACATTTAGCTAATGGAAACTGACCGGTATATAGCTGCAAGTAACAATGTACAGCGACACGTATAGACATAAACGTCGAGTGCCGACATTTCTGCGGCCATCCGCCCAGTTACCAAGCGATTTAGGCGCCAACAATGGTTTAACAACGTTTAGTTTGCTGTGGACGATTGAGCCGATCGACGCGCCTGAGCCGCCCGGCGCGTAATTGCCACTGGTAACTATAACACGCAGTCTAAATATGCAACATTTCTTGAGGCTTTTGACGTCCGGTGAACTAGAAGTTGGCATACCGCTTAATAGGCCTACTTTTGCCGTGGTTCACAGTTCACACCAGTTTCGTTTGTTCATAGACTTTTCTGGATTCAAGAGCCCGTACAGGACAGTTTGACAAACGGACAGACACGACGCGTAACACGGCTACAGGAGGACGGCTAGCTGCATCACAACATTACGATTCGTCTACACATATGGCAGCGTTTGAACTATGCGGCCTGTTACCCGTATTATGTACAAGAAAATCGCGTTTAATATACGACGTAAAGCTAATTAGCGCATGAAGCAGCGACGAGTTGACGAGCAACGTATAGATGTGGCCACTGTGGCCATAACACTTTTAGACGTACTGTGGCCACAGATGGCTTTGGCCAGTAGTATTTTGGTACTATTCGTACTGTTTACACAAGTCTCGATGTTTGGTCGTGCCACGTTTTGCGTCGGGATTTTTAATAGTTTGTTCATAAATCTGCTTTAACTGAGAAAAAGTGCAATAAGGTGCTTTTGTGGCGACATCCCCCGTATTCCGACCGACCGCGGTTTTGCTTTTCTAGATCGCATTACCGCTAGTACTTTTGCACCGATTGCTTCTACACTGTGTAATCAGTTGAGTGGCATCGTGCAAAGGATGCAAGAGGGAAATTGCCCCAGTCCCCGAATTTTTTCCTGTCGAAAATTTTTTATCGATAAATATTTGTCCAAAAATACAAAATTGTGGCTATAAAATACTAAATTTTGGAGAAATGTATGGTCAAAATTAAAATTTTGAGCAATTTTCAGCAGCAGAAATTTGCTGCGGTCTGTCGAAAAACTTCTGCCCTTCCTAGTTTTTAGCCCACGAGCGACGTCGCTGACGTTTGACATTGCGCGTTGACGTGGCTCAAAGGTCGGTGACGCGTGAGGAGTCGGCCAGTAGATCGAGTATTGAGAGACCGTCACTGATGTTCACGGCCACTGCGGTGGTGTTGTTGTTGCTGCTGCTGCAGCTGGGTCGGCCGAGCGTGTCTGACTTGACCGGCTCCGCATCGTTTTCATCACCCGTATCATCATCGTCATCATCATCGTCTGCGTCGAGTGTCTCCGTGTCGGACGATGACGTCACCGTGCTGCAGTGCCCGCTGTCGACGCTCGGCTCCTCATTGGTCGACGCCGGCGCCGTGACGTCACTGCCCGCGCTGCTGATGACGTCATCGCTCGCCGCCGTGACGTCATCGCTGGCGGTGGTGCACGACGAGCTGGCGTCCCCGTCCAGCGTCACGTCGACGTACAGCGAGCAGCTCGCCGGCCACGTGACCTGCTCCTCCTCGTTGTCATGGTAACCCATCGTAGCCCAGCAGGTGCCCGGAGTACAACTGCTACCACCGTCACGGCTACAACTAGTGCTACTGCTAGCGACTGGCGCGGTAGTAGTGACTGTAATAGTGGTAGCAGGCGGCGAGGTGCGATGTTGGTGGCATTGCAGACAGAGTAGTCTGTCGTTGAGAGCATAGCAAGCTGACTGCTGCTGCTGCTGCTGCTGCTGAGTGGGATGACGTGAAAGAAGATGAGGATGCTCTTCACTGATACCAGTCAGTGACATACCGCAATCCTGCAAATTCGTCCACCATTACACAATGCGTAAAAGTGATGTACATCTACGTGGCGCAAATGAGGTTTAAACACCATCCGTGTACGCAGGTACACTGTACTACCTCAAACTATAAATTTTTTTTCGCAGCATCTCAGCAAAAGTAATAGACAGTTACTAGATATAGAGTTACATCTATCTTTTTGTTGTTGTCGATTTTTCTGTGAACGGAGCTTTGCATCGGTTTTATATCGTAAAATGTGTTTGAATGGATAAAATAAAAAATGCGTTTGGCGGCGGGATATAGGCCTCCTATGTCTAACCCGGGATAAGAGATGGAAGTTTAAATAAACCTAATGTGAAATCCTATAGGCTACGCATGTTACCAGCCTCTGGGGTTTTTGCTGTTATGCGCTATATACATTTACGTTCTTTACCCACTTACTTACTTCGACTTCATATTCACATTCGCTACAAACAAGGTCTATACACTGCGACTGCGGCTGGATAGTCGATAAGTTTAATTTTTCTGTTCGGTCAAACTTTAATTAAACTTTTATACTGTGCTGTGTTTAAGACACGGTATAGCATGCACTCACGGTTGCAAAACTCGTCATTTAAAAGGCCATGGCCTAAGCCGCAAACGATCAAAACTAAGTTTATAACACCGCTGAAGGACAATGCAAGGACAGCGGACCTAGCACGGCGCAAAGTCGTCGATCGAACGCCACGCTGGATTTGATTTATTTTGTCCGAAGCAGCATTGCGGCATTTGCAGGTTTTAAATAGCATAATATAGTAAGCTATAGTCGTAAAATATTAACAATAACCTAGGTTATACAGCGCCAGTATGTCAAAAAGACTTCAGAGACTATCGCGATAAATAATGGCGTCGACAAACATTAATATACAGCACAGTCGACGTTAATAAATCACAGACATAAAAGTTTTATCACCGTGACCGCTTAAGGTATAAGAATTATTTTATGACAGTGGTAACCTTACTAACCTGGCAGCAGAGACATCGCTCATGATAGTTCTTGTCCGCTACGACTAGTCGCTTTACGTTGCTCAAACCCTACGTGTATATCAAACACACAATATTAGTGTTATTAATGTCATTATTATTTTTTGACCCTCGGTGAATATAATTCCGAGGGAATTTAGAAATCATTCATTAAGCAGTACAAAGTTGGGTATACGATCTTTAGTTCCTGCAGTGACTGTCAGCGGCTGGCAAACTGTCATGCAACAAAACAGCATTGAAACGCTTTCTTTTGGCTTTCTAACATCGCTAGTATTAATGCAAATCCTCATTTTATCTTCTTTTTTTACACATTATCAAGTTAGTACAAGGCATACATTCAACTTTGCAGATAGTCTTTCGCTGAAACACTCGCTCAGCAGTCAGTTCTCATTTAGTTCATCGACATCGCGTCGTTACATTATCTTGAGAATTAATGGCTAACTCTATTCAAAACCTGACAATGGGCCTAATGTTTCACATGCTACAGTACTGTAGTGTCGTGTTTGAGGTGTCGTGGGATCGTTAATGATCGCCATAAAGTAAATCTGTCGCTGAATTAAACAATAAAAGTTTAAAATATTACACAACCTTTGATCAGGCAATGAAGTTATAACATTTGTTGGTCTAAATTTTTATGGACCTGTAGCTTGTGGATAGTTCCAAGTTAGATTACCTGCAATGGTATGATAGCTTCGTGACAGACGTCGCATTTTGGCGCATACAGTCTGCGCTCACGCACAACAAACTACGTAGAACGTCAGCATCGATAGACACACTAATCAGTTTTAGCTACTCCATAACCACTGTAACGAACTTTTCAGTCAGTTCAATTCACTTTAACTGAAAAAAAGAATTCATTTAGCACAGAGGCACTAAAAATTTCTAATGCACTGAAACACTCGCTCAGCAGTCAGTTCTCATTTAGTTCATCGACATCGCATCATAGTAGGTACTGAGCGAACAAGAGAGTTTGTGAATTGCGTTTGAGTGTTCATGACGTCCTGCAAACGTTACAATTCGACAATCATTCCTGCGAATTTATGGTCAAACAACAACGAAGTTTTTGTTCAATTCTGGAGTGGACGCAGATGCTGACCTGACGTAGTCGCCGATGCAGTAGGGTCGCGAGTAGACGTCAACAGTGAACGGCTGCTGGTACAGCGGCAGACGACATGCCGTACAGCGGAAACAGTCCACGTGATACGAGTTACCCATCGCCCGTAACACCTGCGCCACCATCGTCACAACTTACATATGCCATCACATTCTTCGGTATTCTCTGTCCTGTTTTCACTATTCTGCGTGTCTGTTTGCTATTCCTTCATTATAATTTCGTAGCGAAATGAACGTTAATAATACACTAACACCGCACTGACAGTAAAATTCGCCAAAATAAAGCCACGAAAGAGGTTACGCCTCTTTTGCCAGCTGAATTACTCAAATATATTAAATAATTTTACGACATTTTGTATTAACAATATTTCTAGTGACATAAACACACAAAAACAAAAAAACTGAGTTGGCAATAAAAACTGAGAGCATTAATTACGTTTTGATATTGGCACAGTATTGTAATTTTCCTAAGCACGACCGTATAGTGTCAGTTTCCTCTCAAACTATGTTTCCACAATCGTAAACTAACGTTAATTGATTAGTTACATAAAGTGCGAATAAATGAATAAACAAATTTTGAAAACCAAGCAAATGTCGTAATCGTACTTACGCGATCTCTGATGACGTCGCTGCACACGAAGCACGTGTACAGAGCAAACCCAACGTACTGAACACAAACACAGTAACATTATTAACAATTATTGCTATGATGAATATCGCAATACATCACTGAAACAAGAACATAAATATAGCTTACCATGACATCCGTTGTGATATGCCCGTTTTTGAAATTCAACATTCATTTACAGCATGGGCAGGTTGCTATTTATTACTTAATACTCATCAAGCTCCATTCTGACAACAACGTCGCGGGTTACAAAAGTTATGGCGTAGAAAGTTGCAATTTTTCGTCAGACAGTTGCAAGTTTTTGACAAAGTTTAATTTTGCCCCAAGTTTCTCCAAAACGAAAAATTATTAGCCCCAAATTTTGTACTTCTGGAAGAAAATTTTCGGCCATAAAGAAAATTTTTTTGCCACAGGTCAAAATCTAGGGAGTTGTCTCTCTTACCCTCTGCCACAACAGACTAGCTTTTTCTAGCTTTTTAAGGCCTCATGACCTTGATGTTAACGCAAAATTGGCCTTCAGTTCTCGAAATAGAAAAAAAAACAGCCGGACGGACGGACCGACGGACCGACGGATAGAATGCAATTAATGCGTATTAGGCCCATGGCCCGGTAACGAGACGGCCACGCGTGACGGGAGTGATCGCCTACATTACATACCGAAGCGTGCATTATACTTGCGCGCCAACGTAATATATTCACTCTATGGCGACAATGACGCTCATGTTGTATGGTTTAGTATTTTGGTGTTTTATGAGACGTGCGTCCGTAGCGATTTGTCACAGCAAGTGTCTCCGAGTTGTTTAAATTCTTCGCAAGTTAGTCAACCTCAACCGTGCAGGCCCCCTGTCACTTACTAGTCACATGAGCAACGTACAGTCACACCACACGACGTCGCTATATACAAACGCCGGTAGAAGCCATAGTTCAAGGCTGTTATATTGAAAATGGGAAGAGCCAAAGACCCTGAACCGATTCTATAGTTGGGTATGTCTGAGCACGCTGCAAAAATACTCCTGATATCGAGACGATAACCGAGGTGGAAATAAATTATTCAGCATAAGCTGATGCATGACAGCGTTATGTTGAGTTGCTATCAGAGCGCGACAATAAAGAATTGTTAACTGCTGACTTCTGGATTTGTACTCGTACATAGTTCAAACTTCGAAGTCTTATAGTTTGAATCGACATTACACAGGCCAACTGTCACATTGCGCATGTGGTGGTTTGGCTTAGTTGGTATCGATCAACGAAGTTAACCTAGGCCGGGCTGGGTTAGTACTTGGATCAGTAACCGTTGAAAGACGGGTCAACCATCTCTGTAGGCCTATATAATATTGTTACCAGCCACCCAGTGAACTCAGCCTAGCCGCCCCTTCTTAGATAGGCACAATGACTACCAGCGAGATCTGGAACATTAAAGATACACTGCGCGATGCACTAGCCCATGAAGTGTTCTTGGTATTGCAGTGTAAGCTGGTGTCTGGCTGAGGGCTGAGGAAATGGAAATCAGCGCTGCTCTATGGGCCTTTGTAGCCTACTTTACGATTTATGTTTACGTCACGTTTATATTGCCTATGGCAAATATAACTGCACGAAAATGCGTTTGGCCATACAACGATATACGGTGAGAGGATTTAAAAACACGTCGTGAGACGGCTAAACTTTGAACAATACAAAACACGTCATCGCTGAGCGATGCGAGCTGGCAACAAATTCTGTCATGCGTGTCGCCGGCTTTTTTCCCCTGCAGATTACACTCTGTTTGCTGCTCGCTAGTTGGAAAGCTATGTGCTGTCCTTACAGCTGGGGCTATACGATAGCCTTCTAGGCCTAATGCTGCAAACTCTTACGAAACTTGTACGACAGCGCAACGTGTTCTCAAACAGAAAGAGCCTATACGACAATGCGCATTCGAGCTGTTATTAACCGGTGTGCGTTGAAATTATATCAAAATGCACTGCAAATATTAATCTGCGTATCGTGTGTAACTATACAGCAAAGACAAAGTCAAGCTCATTCCAGGACGTTGAAGGTCGTATCACGACGTCACGTCAAACAAATTTACAAGTGAGGCTTACCGTATAGTCGTTCTCGCAGTAAAGTTGCTGATTAACGCAGAAAAATCTTCTCCCCTGCAGTCTTCTTTCTGTGGAAATGAATGAACATAAACGCGTGCACATTACAAAAATTAGAAACTTACTTCACAAGTCACAACATATGTTGTGCAGACTATAAAAAAACATTAATAATACACCGTGAGTCAAAAAACATGCCACCAAATTCTCGTCTGCGTTGAAGGTGTGGTGGAATTTTTAATGACAGTTTTATTGCAGACGTCCACAGGCGCAGAGTTTGTCGACTGACTGTAAAGCCTCGTACTGTTTGCCCCAATCTTATTAGAGTTTTCCTAAACATTTACTCTTTGCATTTACTCTTTACTGAAACAAGACTTTTACACGCTCGATGCAGAGCAGTTAATATCAAAGCGCAAAATGTGTAAATTAGACAATAAATGCTATACAAACGTACTGCAGATGGAGCAGTTGAAACAGTATGGATGATAAGGTCGATAAGGTCGATCAAAGGCTAGACAGCAAGTGTCTTCAGTTGACAGTGGACCTGAACATTCGTAGCACCTTTCACCTGCCATGCACACAAACCAACCATAGCCTCACGTCACGTGTATGATATAGGTCGAACCTGTATAGTTCTCTCACAATGACTTTGAACATCCACAATTGTCTGTTCAAACTCAATCAAGGTCAAGAAAAAAACAAGTACGATTTTGATGTCACCAATAGTTATTGCGAGACAAATAATTATTAGTGGACCCGCGGTTCATTGTCGGTGGACTGTACTTTGAACTAAAGAGACGGCTACGTGCACCAGGGCCCGGAGTACGACCGCTAAAAAGCACAGCGACATTTCACGAGTTTCTTCGTGCATGGCATACCGCATGCCGGCCACGTTGACCGCAACGCCGCGTGCCGTGCAGCAATTTACTGGCGCCATAGTCGTCGACTGTACCGTACATTCCAAGCATACTTTGTGGCAGCGTGCGTGCGTTTCTGATTTAAACAATGAGGCTAATCGATGCCAGAAGGTGGTTTAATGTAATTCGTCGATCAATTCGAACAAGCTCAGACACACGTTATAATACATGCAACCGTTTAACCGTTATTCACAAATTTACGCGGATTTTACTGAGCCAGTTTGTTGTCATTTCTCCCAGTTCCGTTTGAAGTCAAATGTCAAATGTAATTTTATATAGCGCATTATCTTTAAAAACCTTTAATGCGCTGTACACACTAATAGTTTTCTTTTCGTTTGTGCTAAATCAAGCTGACAGTGTGTCTACCAGTTTCCCAGTGCAACTTATTATTGTCTCATATCGTATAAGTCAAAGCCTGCGTGCAAATTATCTTCTACAAACCGGAGCAGCTTATTTCTACCCAGTAAAGAATTGAAATTGCGAAGGGGACGCTGAAAATGCAAGACTGTAATTTGCGAGACCGAAATTTGCGGCAAAATTTGCGGCACAAACGCCTTCATAAATGCAGGAGTAAAAATGCAAGACTGAAAAATGAGACACAAACAACTCAGGGCTGAAAAATGCGAAAAAAAACAAATGACTTTTGTGGTTAATGTGCACTGTGAGTGTGTCCTAATAAAACGTGGTCCCAGAACAAATAGCTAAAACTCACCAAAAACGTATCACTTTTGTCTGAATTTTTAAAAATTATAACTATAAACTAAGGCAATGTTCCTGATGTGGAAAGGAATCTGGTTCCAGATTGCTGGACCGCAGACGGAAAAGGTGAAGACGCGCTTTCCGAACTGGGGACGTGTCCTCACGACAACTTACAGCTGCGTTGGTTCTGTAGGAACGGAGCTGTCGGCGTCCAGATTTGTCACTGCTAAATTTGACCAATGACCATGTTGCTGAAATATGCCGAGCCGCGTTGATGAAGAATAGCGTGCATCATGATGATAGTGGCGATCTTGAACTCAATTCGTGCCTTCACAAGCAACCAGTGAAGACTTTGCAGCGCAGGCTTGATGTGTGCACGGTGATCCAGTCTAAAGACAACCCGAGCGGACACGTTCTGCACGCGCTGCAGAGGTGTCAAAGTGGATGCCGGAAGCCCATACAGCACAGAGTTACAATATCTGCTGAGAACCAGTGATGTCACCAACAGTTTCATGACTTCATCAGTCACTACACCTCGCAGTTGTCGTAGCCTTCTCAAATAAAACAAGTAACTTGAGCAAAGCTCATGAGACGCGCGACAGCTTATAGCAATTCCTGTTCGCAAATTATCCTGGTTTACCTCCATCCGTTTCGTTGCAGTTCACTGTTGAAGTATGTGCTGCAGCCGAAAATTGCAGAAAAATTACTAAAACCCTCTATTTTGTAGGTTCAATGTCGTTCAAGGTTATTAATATTAAACCACTTAAAAGCTCATCAGCAGTTATTGTTAAGGTAAGTATAACAAGTCTATGTCTGTCTGCAAGCGCTAGACGAGTCACCAGGGGTAAAATAGCGACCTTTTATGGGGATACTTTTCTTTGACGCCCGCGTGCTGAGGCCTCCTTGAACCTAAGGGGTCGGGACTGAAACTGCTAAAATCTGCGTTTAATGCTGAAAGTTTTTTATGCAGGTTGTCTCGGTTTATCTGAAGCGATTTCGGCGCAATTTACTCTTAAAATGTGTGTTGCAGCCCGAAACCGCCAAAAAATCACTAAAAACCCATATTTTGGCTGGGGGGGTTCAAAGTCGTTCAAGGTCGTTCAAGGTCGCTGATCTTGATATTAATCGAAAGGGCATATGTGACTTCCTATTAGTGATTAAGATGAAGGGAAATGCGCGGAAAAGAAAAACTCGAAATGATTTCGCTTCTTTGTACTCCAGCGTGTATAGAATGCGGATAACGATGTGACATTTCAAACAACTGTCTAAATATGTCTCGTCTCTCTCGTTAACTGTCACGAGCAGTTCTAAATACAGAAGTCTGACATCATCGTATGATATTTGTCAGTTCCGGTCCATATTTAGCCCACGCCGCGGCAGTCAAGCGCGACGACAACGGAACGCTATTGTCGAATGACTGTCTACGAGCGCATAACATTAACACGCCGCCCGCAGGGCAGTATGTGGGCTATATACACTTAGAATGATAGAGCCCCTTATGACAATATCGCTCGCTCGCCATATACGCTGCCTTAGAAAATACAATGGTTATGATGAGTCACTTTGAAGACCCGTCTTTACTGAAGCCATAACAACCCACCTTATATGCACCCGTTTATTTGCTCATTTGAACGCTAAGCCACTGTATGTAGGACAACAAATGCAAAGAAAGAAAAAAAATATCTATCACGCAATAATAGACGTGCTATTTTGATAAACGACACGGGCAATTGGTTACAATCATTCTTATGTTTAGTTGTGTATTTCGTGTGTACTAACTACATTAAAACCAAATATTATTGACATAGGCTACTTGGAAAAAGTTTTTTTTATTTCACACAATAATTTCACAAAGAAGCTTTGTTTTAATTAAATCAATGGTCGACATCAACGACTGAAGTGTCAGTCAAGCATTACCTCGGAATTTTGTCGTTTCTTAAAGCTTTGTTCAGAACACTTTAGTTCACGTATGGGTTTTTATCTATTTATTTTTCTGTTTTTATTTTACACACAGTTATCTTTTTTCTTATGTTTGTCAAACTTTAATAATCAAACCGTTTTGCTAAATCTTATTTTGTGTTTAATTTTTACAGCGCGTTATGGCTATTACATTTCGACTTGGTTAGAAAATAAGTTTAATTTACTTGAAACCAATATGATGACTCCAAATGTTCCACTGCTGTCAGGAAAAACATTATCACTCTCGTGCTGTTTGATCGCAAGAGTAACCACGCTATAATGCGATACTGTATAAAAAAGTGAAGACGCCAATGCTCAAAGCAACTATTTTATAATAAACATCTGTTTCAATTAGCGTAAGCACACAAATAAAGCCGGCTACGCCTATATTAATTACACAAAAACTCCAGGAAGGCGCAGGCGTAAGCTACAGAGCGGAGCAAAACTGAACAGACACGGGTCAAAAGTAAAGTTGACATCTCAGAGTGACTGCAAAATGCCGGTATCTTTCAAATAGAAATAAGTCTATACGCGACACGTTAAAGGTAATTTTCCTACTGCACCGACCGTCGCTTAACCAGTTGCTAAAAAATCTGCCAGTGCTGTTATTTTCAAGCGGTTCGCTGACAAAAAGTATCGAATACTCAAACCGTCACGCCGAAAAAAAATCACAGAATGGCGCGAGAGAGCGAATGCACCTGAGCGCGTCGCCGCAATCGCATTTTACATATTTTTGCGAGTATGTAGTACTTAAAAGCTATTTCACCGTTCTTAGACTGATTTTGGTCTAATAATTTTAGCAGTTGGTTTACGTGTTTAATTAAATTTTATTTTAGCTGCTTTATAATGTTTTTGCCATTTTGGAGCAACTAAATTAACCTGGCCTAAAGTTAAGCGTCTATAACTCACTTGGTGAGGCCTAGATTACTGGTGGCCGAACTGATGGTTCAGATTACATTTCTGTACTAAAAGGCTTGTAAACCAACATCTTGAAGTTTTGAACTGCAGTAGGCCCAGAAAAGTTAATAATAGGCAGGTTAAAATCGTGCTTTTGGTGGCACAATATTCTTCGGAAGAGGGGAGAAGCACCAAGTAAACTTTTTACTCTAGGGTGCATTCGCACTCACTGGCCCTGGAAGCCGGCGTCTATGTGTGCTCAGCAACTTCGGCGCGAGTCTAGGGGCCTACACCGGTCTGGTATATTTGCCGGTCCCGGCTGGACTCGCAGTAATTAAGTAGAGGCATTGTTAGACGAAATCGCTGATTGCTGCGCAAACGATTTCGCCTATAGCTATCCATCTCTTCGTACTCCGCAGCGTGGCCTGTCGTCTGTCACATTTGTGCATTCTGTTTAAACCGTTTGACAGATTTAAGTGTCATTTTGCAAGTAGACTTATAAAGAAATGGAAGATTTGTGGGTTGAATTCCCCTAGCCGAACTGCACCTGACAAGTACAAAGCGAAGAGCGATTCCGCTTTTTCTAAATTACTTCACTTATCATGAAATTATCTTGTCACGTCAGGTCTCTAGCGAGTTCATTGTTCAGCGAGACCAAGACAGTGAGTGCGTAACTGCAACGCACTGCAGAACACGCAGGTTTACAAGCAGTAAAATTTCACGGAACACTGTAGCGAAGCATTTGATAGATATGTCAGTGAAACATGAGGAAAATCGTTAATATTTGGTTAAAATAGAAGCACGGCAGCTTAGTTGCGATAATGAACGGTTTGTAACACACAATATCTAGCCAATTGGCAATGTAGGGATCAGTGACGTCGTGGGTTAAGAAAGTAGGGGGAGAAGCGAGAAAATACAATTTTTCAACAGACATCTGCAGTGCACTGCGGTAGCCGCTCAAAAGTTCAATTTTGGCCCTAAAATTCCCCATAATAAAAAATATCAGCCCTAAATGTAGTACTTTTGGACGAAAATGGTCAGAGAAAAAATTTCGACAAGTTAAAGTCTGGGGAGGGGTAATTGCCCTTCCCCTGCCCTCCCGTTGCCAGGATGCCACTGCTATAGGTGTAACTCACGATTGTTGCAGTCGACCGTCGCAGTGCGCGCCGTTCCAGTCTCGGGTCGTATGTCAATCGTCTGAGCAACGCCGACCCACAGACTCGCTCCGAGCTGCTGCGACCTTGAACTCTGTGACCTCTGCGCGTCCTTGACGCCACTGCCGCCACTGGCTGAAGGTCGACGCGTCGTGGTAAGGTGGTACGCGGTGCGGACAGACACCTTGGTGGCACGGACGCCCTGTCCGCACGCGGTAAGACGAGCTCGGCGGAGGTTCGGCGGCGGCGGTGCGGTACAGTCGGCCGGTGCCGAGTTGGACGCCTCGTGAAACTGCTCCTGTGCATTGTGGTGATGACACTGGCGCTGATGACGTGGTTGCGGATGTTGTGATGTGGCTGTACTGAACAGCCTCGACGTTGCTGTCGACGTCGTCGCCACTGCCTCCCCGGCGGCACGTCCGTAGTTCCACTCACGCGGCAGAGAGTAGGTCGCCGACGTCGTCGTGTTGTGGGGTCCAAGCCACTCAGCGGACGTCGTCGTGTGACGCTGCTGTTGGTACCTCGACGTCCTGACGCTGTCCGCGCTCGAACTCTGCAAGCACCGAACTCTCTCCTCGTCAAAGACGCGTTCCGTCAGCGAGTGTGTCGGCACGGGAGGCACCGCAGTCCACGCGTCGAAACCACGTGATTCCGGCGCCGCTCTGTATACGTCACGTGACTGCAGTGACGTCACGTCCGGTATCGACTTGGTCTGTCTCGAGGCAGTCACATGATGGTGACTGACAGCAGAAGCAGCTGGATGAAGTCTGTAGCCGGGAGGCTGAGAGAAGAGTGGCGACGTTTCCATCGCGTCTTTCTTCGTCGAACTCTCGCCGATAAACTGGCTTCGATCGACCGAATAGAGAGATTAACGTCGTAAGATCTGCGACCGGAACTTTGGTGTTGTTTTCGATGATAAATCGCGTTCGGCGTATCTACGTTATGTCATTCACACGACGGCGTGTCGGTATGGCTCATTCTGAGAAGACGCGTTAATGCGGCGGCGTCGCGGCTCGGTCAAGATTCCACGCAAGACACGCGGCCAAACTATGGCGCTACGCTAACGTAGGCACGACCATAGATTGGCGCCGCGGCGAGCCAGCCTTACCTGAGAGAATGCGGTATAGGCACACACTCCACTTGTTTCGACGATTTGTTATACATACGAGTACGCATGAAATTATGTCAGCCGTGGCCTGCTTATTTCGCTTACCTCACTGTACGTCAAAAGCTTCAGCTACAACAAATATGTGATAATGTGCCAGATCAATTAACGCAGGTGTCTGACGTTATGACTATAATAACACTGCAGTTCTTGTAGAGTGAGCACATTATGATCTCTTGTACCAAAGTTGCCTTAGTCATATTTATACTTTTAATGAAAAGTCTCCTGAGTTACTTAATTAGTCAGATGAGGAGATGAGTGAACATGTGTGGTATAGGTCAACGATTTGAGTTTAGTGACTATACAAAAAGAATTGTATGGTCCCAGCTATGTATATTTTGTTGCCTTTTATGTCACTCTTTTGATGTATTTCTGTTTAAGAATTGTTTTATCGTTTTGTGTTCTTTTTTTGTTTTTAATGTTTTTGTTGGAAGCAAGTGCGTGTGGCATGTGTTTAATAGACCTCTCACTGCGTACTTACATGTACTTACACAACAAATCGAAAGTCTACAGCAAAGTCGTGCAACGAACACACGTCAAAAACCGAAACTCTACAACAAACCCACAAGAAATCGAAGTAGTGGATATTGGGCCTTGGTGAGTGACTGAGAGAGAGAATGTGAATCATGTGAAATGGCGACTCGACTCGTCGCCGAGCAACATGGCCGCTATATGACTGTAGGTATAACGCGGCACGGTCGCAACGTACGGCCGGGCAAGCGCAGAATTAGACGAAAATGTCATTAATTTGCCTTCGTCATCTAGACGTTTGAAACGATAACAAATGCCATGGCAGCACAACCGGACGCTTTAACAAAAACACAAAAAACTATTGTTTTTCTTTTTTTATTTCCTACGTGAAAAATTAAATTAAAAACCGCTGAAACAACTTCAAGCCATATATGCAAAGAACCCTAAATCGATACTACTGCGATCCTTGGTCCTTATATAGTTTATTTTTTATCCGACTATTGATCATACCAGGCCTTGAAACGCCGTACTTTTGTTAACTTTTATGTTTTTCGTTTTCTGTCTCTGATAGTTGTGTAATTTTTAGACAGTTTAGGCACAAGTTAACACCGTTTTGACTAAACCCAATGTGTAAAGATAAGCGGTGAAAAATTTAAGCTTGAAAATTTCATCAATTTGACAATTTAAAAAACCACTATAACATTCCGTTTTAGAAATGTCAGCGACATAGTGCAAAGGGAACATTTTCAAATTTGGAGTTGAATGACGGGGGTAAGAAATTCAATGAAAAACTGGCCATATCTCAAAAACGGTGATAGATAGGGCCTAGGTTGCTATTGATCACTAATAGGAAGTTTTATATTAGGTTTCAAATAGCATAAAAAAATGACCTTGGATGATCTTGAAGGTCATTACTGCAACAGGAACTGTATCGGCTGTAGCGCGTCTTCCCTATAGAGTGACGTTTTTATTGTGAACAAAATTTGCGTAACCTGCGTCTGATATTTTTATTGGTTATTTACAACTGAAAGACATATGACAGCTACTTTTAGCATGCCGGATTGCCGGTGCATGGAACAGTAGTTATTTATATCGCCTGGCGAGATGACCGCGCGCGACGTCTGTTATACTAGAGTTGATTGTAGTTCTAGAGAGCAGCGTTCCACGGTTCCGTTAACATATAGTCAGACGCTGGACATCGGACGTAAGCGGTACGGTCAGCTTTCCCTGTCGATAGCTGGACTTTTTGTATTAATTTAATCACAATTTTAAAAATGCAATCAAATACAAAAATTAAAAACATACTCGATTCATACACGCCGCCGATTTTTAATCGCAGATACCCGTAAAGAAAATTAGCAAATTTCTTCAACAATGCCAAACTTGTCATGTCTTGAAATTTTTATGATAAAATTCTCAATAAAAGTTTGACGCTAAAACAATTTCATATTTTAAAAAATCTCTATTAGTATGTCAAACCGGCATACCTTGTAGTTATCAGCAGCAATCGCTGTTAATCAGAGCTAAACTTTTTGATAGGAAACTCAGGTATTTTTAGGTTTTAAAAACTTAGAACACAAAAGTCCAAATGTTACAATTTTAAGGTTTATTTATTAGTTTTGCAAATTAAATTATTGATCATATTTAATTTTATTTAATTTTTACATTTAATTTCGTACGGAATCGTTATTTTAAAGTTTTGCTATAATTTATAGAAAACGACATGAGTGACAGAGATTATTGTAAGTCCCCTAGTATAAAGGCTATAGAATATCTAATCCTGGGTCTGAATTGTCCGGTTTTTCTTTACTGCAAAACTTTAAAAAAACTTTTTATAAGTTTTTAATAACATTAAAACGTAAAGACCAAAAATTAGATTTTTTCACACACAAAAAAAACTTTTTTTATGCAACTCTGACATTAATTAAGACGTTTGTTGTTTAGCGCATGTCTAGGTAGTACACTGATGGCGCCAGTTAAGGCCCACTATCAGTATAGGCCTATTTTACGTACACTGTACAATGCAATGTGTTGCACCTGCCCGCCTATATGCAATGAGCTCATCGTCACTATCACCATACTCTCTAGGCCTAGGTGTCTTGATATCTTTAGCTCAGTGCGCCCCTTCCCTCGGTTGTGCTTGACACTCCGCAACTATTACAGTGTACACCTCTGCATATAGTGATGGGTCGTGTGTCATAATAGCACATCGTTTCGGTTCATTTAATACTTGATAGTTGATAACCATGTCACGTAAACGTTATCCGCATCCAACGTATGCAAAATGCAGAATTTGGGGTAAAGCGAAGCTTCGAAGCGACGATTAGGAGCGATACATTTTTGACGTCCAGATGCAGAATAATGCAAAAAAATTGCTAAAATCAAAATAACGTCAAAAAAATCTAAAAGTCAAAAGATAATCCTAAAAAAATACAGAGAAAACCCAGTGTGTGAAAGCAGTCAAGCGAGAAACTTCTGCATTCCATAGTTTCTGTATATAAACCTACGCCCCATATATCGCGAAGTTCAGCGTCGCGAGATCCGTCAGTATACTGTAGGCTTATCGACTGTCGCTCATCACCATAGTCCAGTGCATTTTTGCAGCTGTCTCAGCGAATCACAAGAACTCGGGTCGAACAGTCGTCGTCGTCGTCGTCACCGGTGTATGCTAAATGTATGAATGTATTTCGGCTGGGTGCGCGCCTGCAGTGTGTGAACTACTGCAGTTTGAATGAATACTTCACATAGTTCATTTGTGAATGCGCGCCATGCAGCCGGTTACCGCCACGGCGTCGCAATGTAGGCTATTTAGCTATAGGCCTATAGATTATAGACCTATAGACTATCGGCCGTCTGAAGTTCTGAATTATAGGCGCTTATCGACGCTCTCACGAGCACAAGTGCACGCCGTGCTGTATGGCAATATCACATGGTGCGATATGATACGACATCGCATACTAAACTTACCCCCAGAAACTGACCAGTAGCCTAATATACAGTGTGTCCAGAAAAAATGAGCCCCATTTTCCTACAAATCCACAGACCTGCACGGAATTGAATAAAATTTTACGCATCCACAGTATTATGACATCTATTTGGGTCACCTACGCAAAATTTTATAATAATCCCTCGTTCTACTGCCTTAGCGCGTCTTAGCCATCGCAATTCTGTCTATCCGTCTGTCCGTCTGTCTGTCTGTCACACGGTCAAATCAGTCGAAACGATGCAAGCTAGGATCACCAAATCTTCACCGTCGGATGCCCGAAAGACTCTAGTTTCAGGAACCGTAAAACTTTTCCATGAATTCGAAGGGGGTCACTCTGAACGACAGCGCTAAATGAGAAGGGGGTAGGGAAAATTTGCGATTGTTAGTCGCTGAACAGCTGTATCTCAATAACGGAGCGAGATAGGGCTTAGGTTATTATTAATCACTAATAGAAAGTCGTACTATATACACTGGCTGTCGATTGCCACCGAATTCAGTGACCTTGGATGACCTTAATCGCTAAAATAGGAGCTTTTGTGGATTTTTTTTGTGATTTTGTGCTGCGAGACACATTTCAAGAGCGAACTGCGCCGAAATCAATTGAGTCAGACTTGGAGCAGCTGCTGATGAAATTTTCAGCACTGAACGTAGATTTTGACGGTCCAAGTCTCGATTTTTTGGGTTCAAAGAAACTTGCACACGAGGGCATCAAAGAGAGTTACCACCATAAAATTCGTTATTTTACCGTTGATGGCCTATCTTTCGTGAAAACGGTTGCAGATATGCATGGGCATGCTGCTTATTACAACAAGCACTAGTGACAAGCTCTTCAATCGTATCAACATCGATGACTTTGAAAGACCCCGAACTTCCAAAATAAAGGGTTTTTATTGATTTTTGCGATCTTCGGTTGCAGCGCACACTCCAAGAATGAACTGCGACTAAATGGCTGGAGATAGACTGACATTTTGCGGACAGGAACTGCTATAGGCTTTCGCGCGTCTCGTGAGCATTAGCTCAAATTTCTTGTTAAAGTGTTGTCACATATCTGCGTTTCCAACATGACTAACAAAGATGTTGTCTGAAGAAAACTGCGGTTTAATAAAAAATGTCAGAGAGGACAAAAATACGGTGCTAAAAATCACTAGCTGAAATTTCAAAAGAAAAAAGAACTTGGTCTCTTGCATCTGTAAAACGCCTGCTAGGTCTACACACAAGGTTGCAAAATACGACTGGATCGGCAGGCCGCAAAGCCGGCAGTGATCGGCGTCGCACTGCGCGCACTGACGAGAACGTTACGTTAATCGTGTCGACTTGCATAGGATACAGACCTAGGTTGCGTGCGTTACGACGTAGTTTACCTTCTGTCTGTAGGCCTACTAGATGTACGTTACGACTTCAATATCCCATCATTCATAGACGGTGTTGCTAAAGCGAACATTTTAAAATAGCAGTAGGCTAATTATTTGTGTAGTAGAATTGGTGGTAGCCCAACTCATAATAATCATGCAGCGACTCAGCTTACATGAATGTCACAGAGAATGCAGTTCAACAGAGAACAGACAGACGGACAGACGGACGTATAACATACGATGACACTAACCGCCCATGCAACAGCATGTAGCGGGTAAAAACAAAACCGTACTGTACGTAGGCTGATTTCAAAACGACTGTGCCGATTACTGCCGAATTGGGCAAGATAGCCAACAAGAAATTTGAGCTAATGCTCAAGAGACGCGCGAAAGCCTATAGCAGTTCCGGTTCAGGAATTAAGCTAAAAATTGGGGTGTTCACGCTATGTTAATATACAACTACCAAATTTTCTATCTGGATCGCATAACGATAGTTCCGTGGCGCCACCTTGTGAATGATATAGACTTGTGTCGCAGCCCGAAATCGCCAAAAAAATCCATAAAACCCTCTATTTTGGCGTTCAAGGTCATTCAAGGTCATTGACTACGGCGCCAATCGAGAGCCAGTGTACGACTTCCTATTAGTGATTAATAGTAACCTAGGCCCTCTCTAGCACAGTTACTGAGATACAGCGACTTATTGGCCAAAAATTGCAAATTTTGCTCACCCCCTTTTATTTAGCGCCCTCGTTCGGAGTAACCCCCTTTGAATTTATGGAAAAGCTTTACGGTTTCTAAAACTAGAGTCTTCCAAGCACCGACGGTGAAAATTTGGTGATTCTAGCTTGCACCTTATTTGACTGGTCCACCCGTGTAGCTGCTTTCGCGCGTAAAAAGCACTTCTTGGTGAGTAAAGCGTTTAACTTTTGCCGGCATTAGCTCGTGGGAAATTAGATAATAACGACTGAAAGAAGATGCGGGTCGAACGTACGTGCGTCATTATCATCATCAGCAGCAGCGAATTACGGACGTTTCACCCCTTTGACGTTTCGCCCCTTAAATGAGGCGTTTTGTCCCATTGTCAGTTTGGACGTTTCCCAGGTAAAACAAGAAATTTGAGCAAAGCTCACGAGACGCGCGAAAGCCTATAGCATTTTCAGTTCAGTAGTTATAGTTTCGAAAATCGCATATCACTTGGACTCGGCC
>Ga0209367_1003553_pt1 | contig 21253 bp, 15 predicted proteins | sample WorMetLIZISLAND2_FD_187412 | JGI IMG/M metagenome (GOLD analysis project Ga0209367, IMG submission 187412) | Marine gutless worms symbiont microbial communities from Max Planck institute for Marine Microbiology, Germany - Olavius geniculatus... ...
GGGACAACCCTGCAGGAGTTAAGCCACACTGCCCTAGATAGGCAGCGGTGGGCAGCGATAGTAAGAATGGCGTCAGACACCAACGGGCATTGAGCCCACGGTTGTCGATGATGATGATGATGATGGAGGTAAACCTCAACCTGGAAAGGGGCGGCCGTAAAGGGATGATTGGCAGGTAATGCATTGCCGGTAGTGTTGTGAGTCGTGGGTAATTTACCGGTAACTAACTAACGGTAATTAACTTAAGTTACCGGTAATTTTTTTGAACAACTTACAACAACAACTTTAAACAACGGTTTATGCGAGTAAATATAACAGAAAATTAACATAAACTGGTCTTTGTGGTTAGCTTATTCTCAGTTTGGCTCATTTTGCTTGTTGATTGCTTATGAGCACTAAGAACAAGAAGCCCAGCTGTCGCTAAGGCGGGCCGACCGTAACGCCTATATCCGAAGGCTAGCGTGACTTCGAGTCACGGAAAAAGTGATTTTCCAGAGTAACTGCAATCTCGTACACGCTACGGTGACGCTGCTCTATCGAACGCTACAATCAACGTAAGAATACGATACTGCAATTCGGCGCACGTGGGTGACGGCTTTGGGCAGCAACTTTGCATTCAAAACTGCGGCCAAACCGTTGCAGATAGAGACATGTTTACTAATGACAGCCTATAGAAACTCGTCATCGCGCTGTCCAGCGGTACCATCGCCGACTTTTGATGACGTCGTACGATATAGCCACAATAAAAGCATTACAGAGAGACGGCATGACGATAGGCGGTATGCCAAAACGACTTGCGCGTCATCAATTTTATCTGTTAGATGCAGTGTATTTGCAATTTAGTGATTACTCAGGCAAACAAAAATAATTCATGTTTTTTTGGTTGCGAGTTGTCCTTAAAAAGGCATCATTAAATTAATGTTACATTGTTTAAGCAGTATAAATTAAAATGTATTTGGTAATAACATCAATCAGCATATAAATTAACGCAAAAAGCGTTAATTGCAAGCTTATTCTACTGCAGTAGATCAGTGATTACCAGAGGTGTACATGGAAGTAAACAATTCTATGGAACTGGGCGGGAATAAGAGTATTTTACAGCGAGAATGAAAATAGCTTTTACTTCATGTGTATAAAGTTCCCAGAATGACTGTAATGCAAAACAATATCAGTCGTTGAAATAAACTTCTCAGTAGAGTGTTGTAACTTGTAATAAATATTTAAATAATACTATAACTAGAAAGCAGTCATAGCCCGCAGGTATCTCCGCCAAAGCAAAGCTGTTCGCCAGGTGGCGTCACCATCCTCACTTTGCCAGCGGTTCTCTTATGCCCCTTTTAACGCAATGGTAACGAAAATTTTAAAGTGATCCAGAATCCACGATTCCTGCCGGATCACGCCCAAAATTAAATCACTGGTAGTTTATGCCATGCCCGATATGCCCTCAAAATTTCATAAAGATCCGTCCACAACTTTTCAAGTTATCTTGCTAACACACAAACAAACAGACAAACAAACAAACAGACAAACAAAAACCGGCAGAAACATTATCTCCTTGGCGGAGGTAACAATGGTACAATAATATTATCATTATTATCATAAGATTTAGTTGGCCGTGCAAAAGAAGAAATGCATTCCAATATCACGCAGTTTTAAGTACAATAATTAATCTACCGTTGTCGTCATTTTCACCGTTAGTTTTTAAGCTGCAGGCCTATGATAATAGGCGAAATGCTGATGTCAAGTAGTTGGTCTGGGGCAAACTAGCCGCCCTTGCGAACAAGGCACTTCTGCGTTGCTTCAGTGAAGCTACCACTGAGGTCTTGTAGCAGCTGTTTTTACAACACGTCAGCGATTGGCTCCACGAACTAATTTCCAGTCTCAGCACGTGACCTTTGTCTGGTCAGAAAAGCTGTCGCAGTTGGTCGGAGACCAGAGATAAATTTCTGCATTCTTCAAGACCGCCCTGTGGGAACTCACGTAATTATCTAGGGCTACCGACAGAATGTAGCCAGGCACCTTGGGCGGTAGGACAGTTGTAAAGGCGAAATGAATATCGAATGTAATTAGCAAGGTTTATCTTCAAGCTCTGTTAGTGTGCGCGTGTGCTGATTAAGCGTTTATTTCGAACCCCAATAAACTATAAAATTAAATACGCTACCGAATGCATTGAACGAGCAAAGTTCACCATCGCGACCCTTACTAGAACATTCCGCTATTTTTTCCTAATGCTGGACAACGGAAACATCGACATTTGTTGCAAATTTGTAAACATGACAAATTTTCTTTTTATGTAACAAAGTTACGGGATCTCCAGCCTAAACTCAGTCTCCTAACCTTTCGCGGTTATCAACGGTAGAGCTGCCAGTCTCAGTTCCAGTCCCAGTTCTAGCACTAATCAACCTTTGGTCCCCAGAGTAATAACTCGTTTAGATCAGGTTCCTACAATAGTGTAGCAACACAGTAAAAGTGCGGTGAGATATTTAATAATCACTTTACTGCTGATTGTAGACTAAATGCGTCAGTTAAAGAATTTTAAGAATCGCTTAACATTTGATGAAGATATGGACAACGACAAAGCGTGACAGTTTTTTTTGAGACACGGTGTAAAACGCTTAAATTCTTTAAAAGAACTAAAATCGAAATTTCCAGGCAGTTGTTTCCAAACTTCGGAAATTCTGGCGCCAAACGACTGTACAGAACTTAATAAACATCGACTAATAAATAAGCGATCACAGACAGACGGACAGACCTTAGTGAAAAGTGATTTTACAATCTTTCCTATGCTATGATAGGCCTATAGTAACGTCATTTTAACGAAACCGTTAAAACGAAAATTTCCTCAAACAGCCTTAGAAGTTACAACCTGTGAAAAAGAAATAATAAATGTTTAACAAATCTTTTTAAAAATTGGCCCAGCTCTATCGCTGACGACGGCGCTAGGAGACTGTGCGAATGTGACTGGATGGCCTAGGCGCTAGCCTTTAGCGCTGAAGCTATATATTCTGGACTTGCCAACCGAATCGCTCTACTTCGCAGTTGATTCTAGTACGTGGTTAGTCGGCTATTTTTACTGTTTAAGCTTAGCAGTATTTTACGTGTTAGTCTTTTAAAATAAATTATAGTTTGACAAATTTGCTATTAAAATAAATTAATTAATTAATCAATGAAAAGGAACGTGTTTGCCGTTTATGACTTCATTGCAACGTTCATAACCCTAACAGTGAGCATAGAGGCCTAATCGAGTCATAACCTTTCATGAAATCTTAATAAAAGTTTGGTATCTTATCTCGTTTTTTTTCTGATATTGATAGGCCATCAAGTTTCATAACTTCATCAAATATTTGCTTAATTTTAATATTATTTTACAGGCTTGCTGGATAGTTTATTTGCAATAAAGTGATCATTGAGGATGTATCACACGTCAAACGTTTCGGTGCACTACTTTGTGAGATCATATATAGTAAACGATGTCAAAAATGACATCATATAACAGTACTACGGCGATGTAGCGAAGCGATTGAGGTGTGACGTCTTTAATTTTAACTTTATTGTTAATTTGCTGGTAAATGTGTCGGTGATTTAATTCTGAAAATCGGTCAATGATGTAGTTATGACATGAATCTTGGTGGCTTAGGTTTTGGGCCAAGACTCACTCGAAATTTAAATTTGAATTAAATTTAAATTTGAGCTTAAATTTAAATTTAGACGATCGATGCTTATTCGTTAACGTGACAAATTTTCAAACTAAATTTTAGTCACAAACGCATTAGACTAATACTAACGGCAACCTATTTGGATACCTGAAATAGTTAAAACGCAAAGACATTTTATGCATTTGTACTGTTGGAGAGTTTCCTGACACTTAAATGCTGTATAATGTCTATGCTACAGTGTTACAGGTGACGAATGACCGGAAAGGCCTTTAATGTCGTCTGTAGTGGCGCGTGCGGCTTATTGTGGTGACCTGTGCTAATCTAACGCTGTTTCTGGTATACGATCACTTGCTAGTCAATAATGTAGCTAGCTACATGACAGCACGAATGACCTTGCTATAGGTTATTCGTAGTGATCGCAATATCAGTGACCACTGGGGACCTAATTTAGGCCTGCAGGTAACGATAAATTATGGGTAAGTTACACTTTTTATATTTTTGGTCTAATTTTACATGTCATAAGCAGCAGCAGAAGAAAAACATAACGATAGCAGTTGATAATAATAACTATAAAGAAAAGATCTGGTAAGTAGAGCAGGGCATTTTTACTGCGCAGTTACACATACAGGGGCGGCGGAAGTTTTTGAAAAGTGCAAAGGGTGGGAGCCAGTTCCAGTGGAATCCGGGGGCAAATCCCAATGTGGGATCTGGCAAACAATGTCTCCAAAAGTTGAATCATTTGTCGCACTTCTTCTCAGTTAAAGTTAAAGTTTTTGAACAACTCAATCCCAACGTACAACATGTTTCGGCCGAAATCAGATGCCAAAGTTGTGTGCAAACAGAGCTTAGTCTAAAAGTGCTACGGAAAAAGCCATTAGTAATCAAAGTTAACCCAAAATTTTTGAGGCCCGTGACGCCGCCCTTGCAGCACAATAATTTTGTGCAGTAGTTGGTGTAGTGAAGTGTGCAGTTGCAAAATACAAAATGTGCAATTGTCGCAACTGTTCGCCGTGTTTCGCGCGCCGTGTTATCTTTGCAACTGCACCGTTTTCGTTTGAGTCGTCTACTTTTCTTTTTCTTATTTTCTGCACAGTGTTGCGAATGAATGCTGTTATTTTTTATCTGTTCAGTACAGTATACAGTGAAGTAAAAATGAGTCTAGTATTTTTTGGTTTTGCTTTTGCAGTGCAGAACAGTAATGTATAGGGGCTACTCTACACCGGTACTATCTACAAGATCTGCTCGGATGTCGAATGGCTTTTATTGCCGACCCCCAAACTGAATTGTGGAAGTCCTTTTTACTTATTTCATGAGCTACTTAAACCTTTATTTTACACTATATGTGTCCATAATCGTACTTCATTTAAGCGTGACGACTGATAGCACCCCCGTTTGTATATCACACGTGCTTCCAGGCAGAACACGCCGTCGATCACGTCCAAGAAATAAGTACGTTTCAACACGGTTTACTGAGTATTGTGTTTGTTACACTCGCACAATACATTGTACACGGTGTTGAAACTTATACATATCTGTTCTGGACAGCAAGAGTTGATTACACTAATTTGTTAGTTCTTCTGTAGGCTTATAAGTGTTTTGAACCACTGTGTAGGCCTACTTTTCCAGGGGGTGCCCATAAGCCCTTGCTGTTATTTGCGGCAAAGCATGTACACAGTATGGGTAATTTACATGTAAGGCATTTTAATCACATTACTCACTAGCCTACATGTTGTAAAATGATTTAACCACCAACTTTCGTAATATTAAAAATATGGTAACTTTAGGCGGCTGTAACTTCATCAAATATTGACCCATTTTCAAACTTATTTCACGAAAAACGTAGCAGTACATATGCGATAAAGTGATCATTAAAGACCCGTCACGCGTCAAACCTTGCAGCATGCACTACCACGTGAACACTCGTAGACAAACCACCATCAACGTTACACGTTACCATAGCGACGCATTTTGTGTGGTGACATCTTTACTGATCACTGTATTGCCAGTTTATTGCCGGGTGGCAGTGAAAGAATCATTTTGAAAGTCCGTTAATATTTGATGCAGTTATGACAAAAATAAAATAGTAACACACTTTTTACATTAATTTGTAAAATGCAGATTAAACTTTAAAATGCATTTAAATACGTGCACATTTACACGAGATGTTTACATTAAACATGTGCACAACGAAAAACCTTCAGTTCTGACCAAAAATCCCCTATCGGGGTGTTGCCCCTGGACTGCACTGGGCATCTCAATTTTGTTGGGCTTGACTCATTTAGTATTTGCCTACTTTGTGCAGTTGGTAGTATTCGTAAAAATGCCCTGAATTATACAAGCACAAATTAATTCACGAATCTCGAGGTTAAGTTAAGAAAGACATCATCACAACTGGGCTTCAAGGGCTTGTCACCGTATACTAATAGTTATAAACATATTATCGGATATAATTTTCTAATATTGTAATTTCACACAATTTCTATGACGCTAAACTTTGACAGTGTTCGTAATTAACCAGTAACGTTCACAATTATACCGCAAGGAACAAAGTCCAAACCAGAAACAGTATAGCCAAGGCTAAAAGCAAGACCAAGACCAAGGCAAGAACGTAATTCTGAAACTAAAATGTCGCCACCAATGTTTACCTGTCACCGCATTTTATTTCATTTTGCGGCATGTAATGTACACCTGTATTAAAAATTGACTGTCTCTTGCGAAAAAATTAAAGATCGCGAGTCACAAAAACTAATCATTTTACTCTTACCCCTCTCTTCTACAAGTATTGACCGATTTTCAAAGTTCTTTCACTGGCACATTTTCTACCAAAAAAATTTGATAAAGCTGTTATAAAAGATTTCACCAGACCTTAAAAGCGTCGCTACATTACCTTGTAAAATAATAATTTTTGAAAACTGGTGGTTCTGTAGGCATGTTAGAACATTGTAATGTCTTGCTAAAATACGAACTCCAGAGACCGGTCCCCGGCGGCCCATAGGGATTAAACCATAGTTTAGTACAAACTGCAACTGTTACAACACAAACAAATTACAGTAGGCCTACTGTAAAAAGTTCCTTCAACATCAAACCGGTGTAGCGCAATTTGAGCACGACTTGGCCACGATCGACTCAACGTCATTTATCTCCGCTGTTGTGCTTTCAGTTGGTGCAAGCTTTGAAACTTATAAATTTTACAAGGTAGTGCATCGACACTTTTGAGGTGTAGTGAGATCTGTACGACGTTTGTTTGCACATACTTGCTGATTTGTCAACGATTTTCGACATTGTGAGTCAGGAAAACAATAATTACACTGAGTTTTGTTTATGGACGGATTTTCTAAATTCTTTTACTGAAACACTTGGTAGGAAACTTACAATAAACGATTTACAGGTCTCAGATAAGTTACCGGTAACTAACCGGCAACGTTTACCGGCAACTTTACTACATCTCATCAGTGTTTTGTAGTTGGCTGAATTGTTTGAGTAGCTTGTTGTATAACAGGTTTCCGCGTGGACTAAGGTCGGGAGCACATTTTTACGGCTTTTGAATTGGTGCGCTCGCAGTTTTAATTGCAGCCCCCCCCTATTACGCTCCAACTCATACTGCCGTTTGCTGTATATGCCAGTGTTACAGGTTCTTAATGAAGAATGGCCGGTGTATGTCTTTTAAACTAAATGTCATCAGTCGGTGTAGCGTGTGCAATTACCGGTAACTTATCTCGTCTGATCGACATGTCTGTGGTGTTGTGATGATCTGTGGTAATCTTACTCTGTTTTTCATATACTATTACTCGGCGACCAATATAATTAGTCTAAGTGCTTAGATGACAGCAAGTGATCTTGAACAGTGCAGAATTTCGTTAACGACAGTATAAATGTTAGTATTATTGTATTCTGATAGATGCTGTATTTTACAATATGCCATAATCCTAGAGAGAAGTTTTTAAATTGATTTTATGTAAAAAAATGATTTTATTTTGCAGACTACTGAATCACTGAGCGTGTTCAAAAGATTATATTAACAGGTATAACTATTATTTTCTATTTCTATTTATTTCTATTATTTTCTAATGACAGTTTGTGTGAATAGCTTATAAACATGGCTAAGAAGTTTTCTGGTGTGCTGGAACACGTTTTCTTTGCAACGTTTTAAGTCGGTGAGGGTCAAACTCCATTATTGACGTAGCATAAAAACCTTGTCGGCCGAAAATAGCGTCTGTTATTTTCAGTGGGGGCCCACAGTTTTCCGCGGGCGACGGAATTTCGAGCCGAGCCCGAGCCTCGAAATTTGCTTTCTTTTCGCGGAATTTTGCAGAAGTTGGAAAATAATTGATGATTAGTATGATCGTCGGCTGGATAGACTTATACTAACTATATCACGAAAAATATTAAACTAAAGTGCCTAAAACTGTGGGACCTATCAGCCATTTCAACGGACAAAACAGTAGGTCCATGCTAAATATTCTACTGTTAAGCAACTTTCGCTGCTTTTTCGATAACGAGAACTGTGCAGCAGCTTACGTAGACCTACTTACAGGCTTGGTTTGCTTTATTGCAAATTTTTTGGATGTGTGAGTAAAATAATGTTGTTGAAAATCAATGAATATTTAGTAACATTATGACAAAAATTCCGGTCGTCTATTTTTTACTCATGGTGCATAGACTTGACTTTTATCTTTTACTTTTTGTTTAAATTAAACTTCTATATAACTGTTTAATTGTTTGTTATTATGTCTGTCTGTCTGTTTGTCTTCCTTGCTGTTTGTCTTCTTGTTTGTTCCTATGTCACGTTGCCCAATAGAGTGATCGAGCAGCTAGCTCGACGTTCTATGGTAATTAGCATGCTAATTAGGAGGGCGGACGGGTTGTAATTGGAAGGCCTATTTTTTATTGCATTGTATATAGTGTAAGTATTAGTACGTTGTCCTTGTATGTATGTATGTATGTATAATGTATTATGCCAATCCAGCCACTGGCTGCCATACACAATAAACCGTATTATTAGTATTATTATAACACGTGATCAGCTCTGGGCTAAAAGCCTAGGCCTACATTTGAGACAGGGGGCGAGGTTCCAATAGGCCTTCTTGAGGCAGCTCGATGTTTGCTCGATCATGTAAACACCCTATTAGATTGGCGAATAAACGCGCACGTAGTGACGTAGCGAACACGTAGACTTACGAGCTACTTTACTTTACTTTACGAGCTTCTTTTAGACCTACGATCTCGTGGCTTTCGAACTCGAACGCTAAATAGTATTTTTCGTGATTAATCTATCAATAACTAAAGCTACCAGCACTAACGGAATAATACGGTCTTTGCTGGTGTTTATTATTCGAGTCGTTCGACGCAATACTGATTACTGTGGAACGCACTGCCATGCAGACGATATTACATCTACGACATCACTTTTAACTTTTCGGCATAAACCGAAAACATTTTTATTCCGTCGACCATACGGCGAGTGACTGCCTGGACTATTCGTGTTTTGATCTTCAAATCAAATCAAATCATTTATTTAGACAAGCAGATGCAAAAATGTTGACAAAATGAGTAATGAAAAAGCTTGAACAAGGGCACAAAGGGCTGCAAGAGCCTCTTAGTGTTTGCATGTGTTTTTCTCGTATTTTATCGTGTTGTTGCAGTGCAGTTTGCACTTATACCACGTTAATCTGTTCGTAATGATGATGATGATGATGACTGTGTTTATATATTGTAGATGCAGGTCGGAAAGGTTAGTGCATACGCGGTAACTCCGGCTTTTCTGCCCATCAACCCAGCGTAAGCTGTCGTAACTGCGTAGTGGTACGTTCTCATCGGGTCCCTGCTTGTGATGTAGTTTGTGTGCGTAGTAACGTGCAATCGTAATAATGTCGAGAAACAATGTTTTTATTACTTTTGCCTTTACGGTCTGTGTTTTAATAGTAGCCTATTCTGAATATAAATGTACAAAACATCAGTTTATACACCTTGTTAACGGCGACGTGCAATGACTGACACATCGAAAACAGCAAAAATCATAAAAAGGTGATATCACTCAACATCACATTGTCTAACTGTCAATGTGCTGTTGAATAATATCAAACTTGAAAGTAGTCCTAAATCGCGCCGAATTTTTCGCTTTCCCAAATTTTAAGGAAGCGGTGCTCCCCAAATTTGTACGCACGTTATCAGCCACACTTAGCACTACGTCACGTGACAAAGTTTCATTAAGCTACTCCATTTGGCTTAAAAGTTATAGTGGCTAATTCGCTACAATTAAGGCCAATTTTGGACCCTTATTTGAAAAAAATGTAAGGGGGCCCAGGTCCCAGGTGAGGAGAGCGCTAGCAAGACTTGGTCATTCTATGGCGCGTGTAAAAATTTGGGGGTGCAGCATCCCCTAAGGCCGAAATAATTGTCTTTCGAAAAAGTCGATTTGGTTGGGTACGATTTCACCGCTTAATCTTTGTGATTAGTGGACCAATGTTCACCGAACTTTTATCACCCAGCGCGGGGGGGGGAATCGCGGTACAAAACATCCTAGTCCGATTTCGAATATTTTCATCCTTTTCAGGGATATTCGCCGCCGAACTTCGAAGTCGTCCAAAATCGGGCCAAATTTTGCATGTTTTGGCCCCTTAAATTTTTTGGGGAAAGTTTCCCTTTAAAAAAAATTTGGATTGGCACTATAAACCTTTGCCAAGTACTGACCACTGTGCAAAATTTCGCGCCGATCGGCCGACGCATCTCGGAGATCTTATGATTGAAATAAAAAAATTTTAAAAAAACATCTGCAGTAAAACTTAAGTCCTCCCGAAAACTATCGTTTCCGGTCGGACTAATAACAACAATTTTGCTTTAATAAATCGAGGCTCAAAACTTTTTGCCCGCCCTCTGAGTTTTGCTATTTTCGATGCGTCAGTCATTGCTCATCGCCATTAACGAGTATAAAAACTGCTGCTTTTTAAACTGCTGTTTTATTAATAAGACTAGAACTTTGAAGCAGAGTCTAACGTGAGTTCGTTTGGCACTAGGCCTATATGTAAAATTGAGGGAAAATTTAGGGGGAACTCAAGTGCATTAGCATACGCAGAACGCGCAGTGTCGACTTAGGGTGTGTAAACATCACTATCTGACCGTTGTTGTTAATGGACCAAAGTTCACGGATTTTTTGTTTAATGCGGGAGGAATCGTAGCTGATAATGCCGCTTACCTCTTGTCGATATCTTTATCGGTTTCAGAAATATTTGTGGTTAAAATTAAAAGTTGCATTAAATTGCGCCAAATTTTGGACGTTATTGCCTTCTCAAATTTTAAAGGAGCGGTGACCTTAAAAGCTGTACCCACATTAACACTTTTCCCAATCGACACGTCACGTGAAGAAGTTTCATGAGGGTACTTCTTTGGCTCAAAGTTATTGCGGATAATATGCTAAATTTAAGCCAATTTTTGGCCCTATTATTGTCAAAAAAATTGTCGGAAAGACCCCCGTCTCCGGTGTGCGGTGTTCTAGGTTACTTCGCGGATTTAATCATCTGTTTTACTTCTTGTGTCAATCAGTCAAGGGGCCGGGGCCTTCTATCTACTATTGCTGTTCTTTATTGACTTAACCTGTCGCCGTTAATTCATTGCTGTGATATGACGGTGATCATACAGTGAGAGCTTGCATATTCGTACATTGTTTCGCATATAATTTTACGACGCATTTTACTTTAGATTCTCGTTATATTGTATCGTTTCTGCACTTTCTTGCACATCCCGTAATTGACTGTCGCGTGATTAAGTCTTGCCATTCGTCTTTATACTATGCACAGCAGAAATCCACTGACAGGCGGCTGTTACTTCTAAAAACGAATAACTGCGTGACTTTCGATTAACTGTGAACTAAGCCCTACAGTGTGATAACATTAACGTAAACGTAAAGTTATACTTGCTTCGAGCGCATTCCTTGGTATTAAAATGTTTTAGTACTTCAAATACCGTAAGGTTAATTAGACTTAAAACGTAGGTTAAATAACTTTAAGACTACTTTTAAATTGGTTTTAACTTAGTAATTGGGGTTGGCGTAAGATGACGCATGTTGAAAATGATATTTTATATCTACATTAAACACAAAAACTAGCAGGTTTTAGATAAAGTGACGGGCTTGATTTTTTGGAGGAGAACTTGCGCAGTACAATAAGCGTCGATGCGTTTGCAACTTTGCATTCATGATTGTACTCAAAAAGTCATCAGCGTTTATGAGTGAACTTTAAAACTTTTCTAGTTGATTAATCAGACGCAAAAGATTACGCAGACGCAAAAGTTATTACGTTATAATACAAAACGTCAGCTACCAAAGGATAGGCTAACAGTGCGTCAGCTATGCATTTCTCATTATCTGTAACCGTAATCCTGTCAAAGCTCATATAGGCAACCGGGATGCAGGATAGCACGTAGGCCCATGACGTTAATTAGTGTATATTAAAAGGTGTAGGATTTCTGGCGATATTAAAGTTTAGCAGGTAATTATAGAAAGCTACTTGGAAACCTGGATGCCTTGTCTGCCTATTCTGCCTATTCTGCCAGGCAACTTCCGTTAATAACTGAACAAACTTTATATCGTCAGTAACCAAAGTTCTTCCTGGGATACGTCTTCTCTCGGACAGCATTCACCCATCTTTATTAATTTTCTGGGTGTGGCATGGTAGTTCATAATACCCGTTTGCCCAGACAAGCCGGGTGAAAGCGTCATGGGCGACTTCACTTTGTGACTTGGACTTTTGTTAAGCCTTTCGCTGAGCCTAAACCTCGTTCTAAGTGCATACTTTAGTCAAAAAGTGAAGTAATTTCAAAAGTTTGGTCTAAGTAGGTATTGTCGGTAATCTAAGTTTATAGACTTAAACCAAAGTTTAGTTTGGTCTAAGTACATACTTTAGCGTTCCGTTTTTGCTTTGGCTTAGGGAAAGTCTAAGTCAAAAGTCTAAGTCAAAAAGGAAACTCGCCCAGTGCCATTAAAGGTCATTTATTTATATATGTTCATAAGAAATCAGTGCAAAATTAATCAGGGTAATTTTTGGCCTTATCTCTGAATGTTTCGCACCAGTGTCATTGTCGCTTTTGACCATTTTATCTTACAGGCTTTTTAACACTTCGTCAGAGATCTTTTCCGATTAGCTAACCAAATCTTACATTGTCAGAAACTAGTGTTCGCAGTAAGGATCTCTCTTTCTTCGCGTTCATGTGGTTGGCTTCAAAACACATGTACCGTGCAATATAATTGCGTAATAGTTGTTTTCATTATTCAAAGTTACTTATGTATGTGCCAGTCTAAAGCGCATTATGCCATTTTTGAAAAATTAGTGTCTAGTACAACCCGAATCTGATCTTGCACCATTTCAGAGATACAGTGATCTAAAAACCGAAAAGCGCTTACATTTTTCTTCATTTCCTCTCTTGGAATGATTTTAAAAAAATTTTTATTGATCTTTGCCTATACAAAAACTGAGCTTATTCTTGAATCGCTCGTCAGTAAAGATCTTGTGGCGCTAGCAGGTGTCAGTTTGACAGAGCACGTGAATAAGGGACAGACAGACAGACAGGCCGAAAGACATCAGCGCTAGCTAGTACAACGCTTGCATAGGCCTAGTCTACTATGCTGACGCGCTGTAAAAATGCTAACCGGTTTGTTAATATTTCGTATTTCCTTATCATCTAGAGGCATGATGCTACTCGGGTAGACAGGAACTCGGGTACATCAGTGAGTGTTCGTTCGTCGGACGGACGAACACATCTCGACAGTCATCGCACAAGACGAGGAGGCAAGATGAGCCGGGGGCAAAACGAGCCAGTGGCATGACAAGCCGGGGGCAAAACGAACCGGGGGCAAGACGAACCGGGGACATGACAAGCCAAGGGCAAAACGAGCCAGTGGCATGACGAGCCGGGGGCAAGACGAACCGAGGTCGACATCACACGCAGTCAGTTGCCAAGCCGCCAGGGCGCCCAGTTGTTGTAAGGGTGGCATTAAACAAGGTAGTATAGCGACGCGTCAAAGGCGTATATGGTGGTATCTTTCTGACCTATACTGCTGCTGTACAACCTAGATTATTATTATTTGTAGTGATTACTTGGTTGTGAATTTACTGCTAAAAACTTGTGTGCCTGCAGTGAAAAATATGGAAACCGATGATGATTTTCGGACATAGTTTTTGGCTTATTTTGGACCACTTGGCTTAAACAAAACACAAAATGTGTTGTATTTTACTTGTATCAAATATGCCGTACGCAAAGGAAGAAGAGTCCACCGTACATTTTGTTAACAAATTTAAGCATACTTTTATGATTTTTGGCACAATTCATCGTGATACTCCATTTCACGAAAATAATAAAAAAGGCAAAAAATGTCTAGAACTTGGCAGGCGTCTGCAGGAGTACGTTGACAAAACTGGAGGACGCTTTAGACATTTTTATGACTAGCATTTTTATAATGCGGTACTGTTTAACATTTTAAACAGGTTTCTAGTTCTAGAGCATCTGTTTTTCTAGCTATCTTTATGATATCTTGGTGATTAATGTGTTATTTATAAAATTTGCAGAACAGACGACCAAATGGAAACAAGTTCTGCAGGTATAGGATAAATAAACGAATACCATTTAGTATGACTAACAGTGTTGACGGCATGGCTGTAAAATGGCCTAAAAATTTTAATGGCTTTAACAGAGATAATGAGGAAAAACTGTAAATCCGTTAATTCGATCAGCGATAAATACTTTATTGTATATTTATTTAATTACAACGTTTACTGTCTAAGTCGTCGACGTTTCGACGACTGCTGCTACCTTTATCGGAACGATGTTCGTTCGACGTGTGACCTTGAGGAACAAATTGTCATAAATGTGTGGAAGTTGATAAAACTTCTCGTTTTTGTTCATCGACTTGTCTTGTTCTTTTGTTATGTCTTTTCTGATCCACCGGTGCATCTTGCTGCTTTTTCTGTGATCACATTGGCGTGGCTTCAGTCTATGATGTGGTTCAGAGAGATGGTGTGATCCGTGGTACTTCACGCGTTGGCCCGTACATCACGTTGTTGTAAAATTTATTGTCCCTGTTCCTGGAACTGTACTCCGAATGCTTTAACTATGTCAGTTTCGTCGCAGTTCAACCAAGTCATAGATATGTCACGTCAAGGTGATTGACAGAGAGAGCAACATAATGGATCGGTTCACCAGGAAAGCGATACACACAAAAAGAGCAAGACAAGTCGATAAACCGAGACAAGGGGTCTTACTACCAACTTTCGCTTACTAATTTCTTTGTATCTATGACAATCTGTTTCTCGTGGTGACATTTAGCGGCGAACACAAACCTTCCCGAAGCCGGCAGCAGCGATTACCGAAACGTTAACAACTTGACCAATAAACCTGTTAATTGGTAAATTGATATAGCGTACTGCAGTATAAAGCAGTTTTTTCTAGTTACCTGATAGTTTCGCATCATTTTTTAATGCTTAGTAAAAAAATTCAAAATTTGGTTTGCATACGTTAAGTTATTGTTAATTTTTTGGGAGGACTTGATAAACACACCATTTTGATAGCCTAATACTATACAGCTACGTCAACACTGTGCGTTGATATGGTGTAATAATGTTGGTAGTAAATTTTTCACGTTTTACTGCAATGAAGTGTCACGATGATCCGTGACAAAAGTAATAAAAACATTATATTTAAATTAGTTAACGCTATGTACAGAACATTTTCGGATGTGATGTGAATTGGCGAAAAATTGTCAGCAACTTAAGACTGCAGTTTAAGTAGCTGGAGTATAATATCCAAAATTACGCTAATCGAACACTTCTTGTTCAGATCATGGCGTAGGATAGAGTGTGTTTAAAAGAATGCATCTGCATGCTAGTTGTGTCTGTGTATCCAGTATATCAGCAGGATATGTCGGACGACGTTTTGCTGTTGTCCAGTCCATTGTCCCAGGTCAACTGTGTTGTGACTACAATAACTACACTCAGCCATGAGGTTACTAGACCCATGGCCGCCACCACGAACAGTAACGCACTTGAAGAAGACGTGAGCGTCGATCGCAATGAATCGTTGCCCTATCCGCTGCGGGTGACCGGGGCGTCTATCGGAGCTGTGTGTCTTCTGGCTGGAGTAATCGGAAACCTACTTGTACTGCTATCAGTCGAACGAAAATCGTTCCGAAAAAGGCAGCAGCGGTCGCCGAAACGTCGACAACTTACACAGTGAGCGTTGTAATTAGACAAATTTACTATAGCTTATTTGTCGCTGGTAGAGGTTATGAATTTACAGTTTTTTCCTCAATTCCTGCTTGTACTGCTGTCCGTCTGGCGCTACAGGCCGCTGCGTCGAACAGTCAACGTGTTCGTGGCTTCACTGGCTGCGTGTGACCTCATCCAAACACTCGCCGTTAGGACCTTGCATGTGCAGACATACGTTGCCGGCTATTGGACGCTCGGCACCCGAACTTGTGTATACGCGCTCGTCGTCGGCAACCTGGTCATTCTCGAAGACATGTCTGTAGGTGACTGGACGTGGGAGATCTCGGTTATTCTCGAAAAACGTCCGGAGGAGAAATGATGGTGACTGGACGTGGTTGATTCTGGTGATTCTCGAAGACGTTGTACACGTGACAGTGTTCGCGCTGTATCGTTATGTCATTCTTGTTCACCCGCGTCACCTCTCTTTGACATCCCTCCACGTCACCCGCGTCATCTCGGCTCAGTGCTCGTCCATCGCTATTCCGTCGTCGCTATCCTCGTCATCATGTACTTCGTGCCGTCCGTTCTCATCCTGATTCAGTTCGTTACGATGTTGATCCAGACGGACGTTTACCAGCACGATGTGGTCGTCTTCAACCGCTACACCATGTTCTGCTCGTTGGTCCGTCACTCCGAGTTCCAGCACATCGGCATCGTCAAGAAGTTCGGCGTCGTCTCGCTGTGTGCCGCCATTGTCGGTTTCAGCTACGCGCGAATCTACTTCCTCGTCTGGCGTCGGGGTCGTCGACTGAACAGCATCGGCGGTTCGTTCAACCGCGTCCGACTTCACCACGAACTGTCGCTACTCAAGACCGCCGTCGGAACATTCCTTACGTTCGCCGTCAGCTATCTGCCGATGACCGTCGTCTACGGGCTGGACACTGACCGGTCGTTACCGTACGAAGTGTACTTCGTCAGCGTCATGCTGATGTGGCTCTCGCCGAGCATCAACTGGATTGTATACGGCTTCATGAACGCCAAGTTCGCCAAAGCTTACCGCTACATTTTCTGCGCCGAAAAGACGTCGACGGACAGCTTCCAGCGACGAGGAACAGTAGCGTGGCAGCCGTCGAAGAAAATACCGCTGTCGACGTATCCGTTTACTGGGAAGTCCGGACAAGGATTGTAAACCTGCTGGCCCGCATCATCACTGTGCATTCTCGTCGTAAAAAATGGTGCGGGTCTACTGTGACGATCGCGGACGAAGTTGAAACTTTTTTGCTCGGTCTAGAGGTGTAATGTAATGCATTTAGTCAGTCGAGATGGTGTATGTGGCGAACTGATGTTCGGCGTTGAGAACATTGCCTCGCAGAAATATTCACCTACTGCCAGTTGCGGTGAGAGTACAATGTATTGCTGAAGATGTCAACTTTTGATGACAATTTGCCATGCCTTGAAAAGTTCACTTTGTTATCGCTTACGATTTTAACACGTGTGTCAATCGACTTCGTATTATTTAAAATATTTTTTACAGACACACACAAAAAGTATCCGAAAAAAATTCTATGATCGAGCCATTTTTTACTATTTTTGTATGGCGTAGTTCAGATTAGACCTGTTTTAACTATAATGTGACCCATACAACATTGCGTATGTGACTATCGCTGCTTAAGTCGCCTACGTGTACGATTCGCACAATTATTATGTACTCTGGTAATATGTTTCATAGATGTTAAAAACATTTTTATGTTTTTTTATAAAATTTTAAAAACATGTTTTTTATTAGTCCGCCCGGAAACGATAGTTTTCGGGAGGACTCAAGTTTTACCGCAGATGTATTTTTATTTCAATCATAGGATCTCCTCGAGATGCGTCGGCCGATCGGCGCGAAATTTTGCACGGTGGTCAGTACTAGGCCAAAGTTTGAAATGCCGATCCAAAATTTCGGGGGCCCGATTTCGGACGACTTCGAAGTTCGGCGGCGAATATCCCCGGAACAGATGAAGATATTGGAAATCGGACTCACGTTGGGCTTTGCCCCAAATTTCTAATTTTTTTTAATTTTTGTAACGTTTTTAATTTTTTAAAAATGTTTTAATTCATTAATATTTTTTAATGTTTTTGCTATTTTTGACGTTGCGTTTATGTTCCTATAAAAAATAAACATACAAAATTAGAAATATGATGCATTTTTCATAGGGGCCTAAGCAAATTGCGTTCGGTCCTGTTTTCGATTTGTACCATAATCACGGTTACATAATAACATTCGGTACATTCCGGTCTTCAGTCTTCACAAATGATAGGTTTTTGTTTTTAACATGTTATTGTGTCAAATGTGGTTCAATGTTTTTATGTATGTTTTTACGTTTTTTATAAAAATGAAAAACTTGCTTTTTATATTTTTTTATTTGCAAATTAATGTTTTTAACATCTATGATATGTTTGTTAGCTATTTGACCTCAGTTGTGATAGACGCCCCCCCCTTTAACGTGCACGTGCCTGTGACTGTACTTACATCTGTCGTTGCGTTATAGGGTGTTTACACGATCGAGCAAACATCGAGCAAACGTCGAGCAAATGTCGAGCAATTATGACGCATGCATATACGTTTATACGAAGCAAACATCAAGCAAACGTCGAGCAAACATCGAGCAAACATCGAGCTGGCTCAAGCAGACCTATTGGAACCCCGCCCCTGGCTCAAACGAAGGTTTAGGCTTAGGCTCTTACCCCATAGCTGATCACGTGTTATATAGGCCTTCCAATTACAACCCGCCCGCTCTCCTAATTAGCATGCTAATTACCATAGAACGTCAAGCTAGCTGCTCGATGTTTGCTCGATCGTGTAAACATTCTATTAGTGGCTTGGCGGTGTCGACCGCCCTATACCAATAACCTAGGCCAGAGCTTAGTCGTGGAAAGCTACAGTAGGTGAAAAGAATTGTTACTTGTAAATCATAAATTAAACGTGTGAACAGTTTGACAGTATACAGAAAAAACAAGAGAATTGAAATCACGATACGGAAAGCAAGAAAGACCAATAGTTTTATTTCTAACTCAATATTATTGCGTTCCACGTGGAATATGTATCTAGCTGTGTTCATTTATGCATTCTTTGTGTCACGGTAACTTATTGCATTGTGTATTGCTTCACAAAATTCCAATTGAACAAAGATGACAATTATTTGTATGACTATATTGCTTGTTATTGTGTATGTGTAGGACTATTTTAAGTGATAATTTTTTGTGTAATTACTTTTAAGTGATATATTCACTCACTTGACAGTATTCGTGACAAACGTCGTGTGTCGTGGTCCGTTTGAGATCTTGGTTTCTGCGATAAACATATTTCTACAGAAACAGTCATGACTCTTGTGTGGAATTTTTATCGTCCGCGGTAGCCACGAGAGTGATGAATTTAGCTGAGCTTTCTTGTCTCTCTGTTTGTCTCTCTGTTAACACGATAACTTATGAACCGCTGCACTCGGCTGAATGAAATTTTGCACGTAGACTATATTGTAGGCCTATCTCGACCACTGCAAGAATCTTCACATTTTAAAAAAAAATTATAGGTTATAAGGTCAAGGCCACAGGACCGGTATTTGCGATAATTAACCATTGCGAGATAAGACTAATAGAGCTAATAGCTGATGCCAGGCAGGGCCTGGCCTAAGCCTAGGCATAGGCCGACAGCTATTGGCTGACGCTGACGTCATTGCCATAAATATCGCAGCATGCCACGGCGGCTACCGCGGACAGCTTAGCCTTGCGCAAGACTTGACAGTGTTTGGAATGTGATTTGTTTCACCAATGACGAGCTTTCTGTATGTGAAGACTATTGTCTAGTTTTATAGCATATTTGTTGTGTTTAATTGTTTGTCCGTCATATTGCCAACGTGTTCTTTCATCTTGTTGCCGTTAGGCAAATATCGTGTACCGGTAATTAGCCTATGATTGTTTACATAATGTCATTATTAATAATCCTAGTAGAAGTACTGTTATTACTGTTAGTATTAATATTGACACTGTATGTAATATCTTTGGACGGTTATTTTCTACCGCATGCATGTTCGATCCGGAAATTCGCCATTTTGTACACTGTATTACTTCTGCCGAGGAAATTTTGTTTCTGCATGGTTTACCGTTCTGTGTCTGTCTGTACGTGAAAACATTTCAAAAAGTTATGTGTGGATTTTCAAGAAATTTATAGAAAGATGGGGCCAATTGACCAAACTTAGTGGTGGACTGGATCATTATTCTACAAGGTGGCTTGGTGGTGCAATGGTAGGGTATCAGACTTGCGATCGTGAGGTCGTGGGTTCAATTCTCGGTCGGTTCACTATCAAGCGGTCACTACTTGGATGGGTGGCTGTCTGCGGACAGCTAAACCATCTCAGTACATAACCAACCAAACCAAAGTCAACTCAGCCTTTCATCCCTCCGGGATAGGTAAATCGAGTACCAGCTTATCTGGCTGGGATTAAGGTGGGGCGCGTTCATTTGCGTCGGGTGGCAGGTAACACTATGTGATCCCATATGGCAGGTGACGCTTCGTAGCTCTGTGACGGGTTTTTTATTGAGAGCTATACATGGCCTTTTAGTTTTTTTACCTTTTACATGAATTATTCAAAGGGTCAAAGAGTTGTGAGTCATAGTTTTAAATGGTGGACAATCGATCAGCTTTCGGTGCCGATACGGATCAGTATTCGGATCTAAAAATTTGGAAAAAATACTTTTCTGAGATTATTACAGACAACCAAAAACGTGACATTTCTCGGCGGAGGTATGTGCTCTCTTGAGTGTTTTCTCGCTGTGTTTTCGCGTCGTCATTTTTGAATACAACACACTTTGAAACAACTATTTATGTATTTTAATTGTGATCACTACGTATGACAGTTTCTGGTGACTGACGTGATTCGTTTGCGACATTTGACGTTATATAGGCCTATTTATAGGTTTTGATTGAATGTGTGACGTGAAAAAAACCCCGGTAGACAGCGGAAGTATTATGATGGTGCATGTTTGCTATTCTGTGTCTCAAAGAAGGATCCCCGACGTTATTGTTTTAGCTTTCGACTCGTTTCTGTTGCATTTTCTTATGTTCTGTTGCTGTTGTTGCTGATATCATTTATGCAATAAAAGTGATGATAAAGATGATGATGAACAAGGATTATCAGATTTTAATAATTTTCGGTACGAACATTTTCGACAAGGGCGGCGCCACCTTAGGAGCTGGGAGGGACATGTCCCCACCACTTTTGCGGGATGTACCACGCAGGGGGTACAACCCAATTTACGTTGTACACCTGCGGGGTACTAAAGCCAGCCGCTAAAGTTAGGCCTACGCAATTCACATTCGGCTTTAGCACTTGGAAATTCTGCTTCCTGTTCCTGTACAGTTTGCTA
>Ga0209367_1003555_pt1 | contig 21243 bp, 12 predicted proteins | sample WorMetLIZISLAND2_FD_187412 | JGI IMG/M metagenome (GOLD analysis project Ga0209367, IMG submission 187412) | Marine gutless worms symbiont microbial communities from Max Planck institute for Marine Microbiology, Germany - Olavius geniculatus... ...
CGAATATTTACTACACTAAGTCAAGATTCAAGACAGTCAATGTCAACTACTTAGTGCTGAAGTGCGACACGTAGCAAACAGCAACATTCGTACAAAAGCTGCTGATAACACTTTGGAATTGTCATAAATTAAACTAAAAGCGCTAAAATTCACGAAAAATCACGGATTTCATGGAAATCGGCGTTTTTCACGGAAGAAGGCCAATTTCACGGAAAATGTCATGGCCTTGAAATCATGAATTAAGTTGGTCCCTACCAATGACCTCACGATCATAAGTCCAGCATTCTAGCTGTTACGACATCAAGCCATCGGTTCTACTATCTGAGTATAGTTTCAGACTATATAGCCTGCCAGCTAGCTAGCCAGTCATTTCTGTTCTTGGAGTTCTACAGTTGTTTCCATTACTTCATGCACGTCTGCCACGTATGACATTCCTCGCAAGAGGATCCATACATTGCTGGAAAAGAAAGAAAGAAAGCATGTTGCTTTCGGTATCTAGGTGTTGGTGTGTATGTCTTACTGTGTCCATGTCAAATGTCCATCTGTCTGTTTGTCTGTCTGCATGTCTGTCTGTCTGTCTCTGTGTGTAGAGAGCTTTGCCTCCGTTGCCTCACGTGGTTCGCAGTCTGCCCATCACTGCAGTGCAATGGTCGTCATACATGGATGCTGAAGGTCGCGTCAGCGATTTGGGCACCGTCAAAGACGCCGTCTTCAGAGGCGTATGTCACTACTGTAGCATGTCAGTCTATCTTAGTGTTGAACAAGGGTTGGTGGTGTGGCGTGATGTAATAGTAACACATTTGTCCTGGCAATCAACAAAGTTACTTCTAGTTTTGGATGCTGTAGTGGTCAACTGAGCTCCAGACATTGGCATTCCATAGCAATTGCAGAGAGCAATCTATCAAGTCAGGCTCAAGAGATTAGCCTTCACAGCCTTGTATCAATCTTTCATTGGACAGATTACGCCTCCAATCTGTCCTCTCTGTGGAAACTGAAACTTCTCTTCTGTCCAATATGAGCAGCAGAATGCATACCATACTTTCGTGACTGCATTGACATTTCAGATGTGTTCCAATCTAGTGAGAACCTGGTGGGATTCCTCATCTCTTCTGGGCATCTGCTTCTCCTCCCATATAGGCAGCGCCTGATGGGCTCCTTATAACAACAGCAGCAGCAACAAGGCGAATCTTAGGCTGAACCTCAGTCAGACACGCTTGTTTAACTTAGCCCAGATGGATGGATGGCTGAGTTTGCCTGGCTGTAGTCTGCTAGTTCGTCATTGCAGCATAATCGTATTGCTGCTGTATTAATTGTGTGTTTAAGGTGTGATGGGATATTAAGTGATATTTTTGTCTCAGATTTTCTATTGAGTCTGCTGTTGAATTGAAAATTTTTCACTATTTAGCAAAGACATGGGAAAAGTCTGGTGGCATGTTTTTTGATTAATGATATTTGTGTAGGGTGTGGAGCCATCAATACGAACAGAAGTGTGGAAGTTTTTGCTTGGGTACTACGACTGGTCGTCCACGTACAGAATACGCACGGAACTGCGCAAGAAGAAAGTGTAAGCAGCCCCAGCTGCCAGTTGTCTGTCTTTGTGTGTTCAGCACTAGTACTACTGAGAACAGAAGTGTGCTAACAATTTTGTAACAGTATCATAAAGATAATTTGAATGTCTGTCCCCGCTGCCTGAGATGTTGACTTAGTGTTTTACCATTGTTTTTAACTCATGCAATTATTGTTAATTGCATTTTGTCAGCTGTCATATCAGATGAATATATGAATATGAATGTGAGTAGCACATTCGTGTGCTGCATTTCATGGATTTATCTGTCTCTCTACATTTCTGTCTGTCTGTCTGTCTGTGTATACATGTCTAGCCGTATGTGTGCGTCTCTGTGTATCTATGTGTCTCTTTGTTTGCTTGTCTGCATGTTTGTGTGCATAGAGATGATTATTTCCGCATGAAGTTGCAGTGGAAGTCGATAGACGAGGATCAAGAGTCACGCTTTTCTGACTTGAGGGACCGACGCAGTCTAATTGGTCTGTCTCTACATATCATCACTCTGTCTGCCCGTCTGTGTTTGTCCATCTGTCTGTATCTGTCTGTCTGTCGAAAAGCTAATAGAGGAGTTATGCTCCTCTGACCTGAGGGACAGATGCAGTCTTATTGGTCTGTGTCAACATCTCACTCTGTCTGTCTATCTGTCTGTCTGTTTGTGTGTCTGTTGGTAAAGTCGCAGTGGAAGTCAATGGAGAGGAGTCTTGCTTTCTGACTTGAGGGTCGGATGCAGTTTTATTAGTCTGTCTCGTCATTTCACACTGCCATCTCTGCCTGTCTGTCTATGAAGTCAAAATGGAAGTAAATAGAGGTGTCTTAACTATCTCTCTGTCTTTCTGTGTAATTAATAATTATTTTTTGATTCATTGAATAGCAAGCTGCTTTTATTCCCTGATTTTCATTTTCCCTGCCTTCCAATAGGTAGCATTCTGATATTAATGACTGTCTGGAGGATAACAGGGAAGATTGTTAGAACTACCACTACTGTTACACATGTGCAATTATAATGGTCAGTTTTTACAATTTTAGGTTAGGATTGATATTTTGTGTTTTGTATGTTTTTTTATCTGGTTTTTTTCTGCAAAGGTTAAATTTTGTGTTTCATTCTGTGCTTGTGTGTGCATTGCCTGGAAAGGCCGCCTTTGAAATGAAATGTGTCGGGCAGGACATTAAACCCTACTCACTCACTTACTCTGATTTTAGCCTACATATTGTGTGTCAGAACATGCTTTGCATGGCGCTCTGTGTTGTGACAAAATATTGTGTCCATGATAGCAGCGGACTGTTGTTTCTTTTCTGCCACTGTATCACTGGTATCAGCCAATAGTTTGTCTGGTGTTACGGTTGTCATTACAAAATTGCCTTAGATATGTCCACTGTTTGTGTTTCGTTATTATGTGTTTGTGCAATTTTGCCTGCAAAAGCCATCCCCCGAAATGTTATACTGTGTTGGGCAGGACGTTAAACCCTACTCATTCACTCACTCATGTGTGTTCATGCAGAAAAAGACGTTGCAAGAACTGATCGTACCCACGCATTCTTTCAGGGAGACGACAATCCCAACATCGCTGTACTGTACGATATCTTACTCACCCATTGCATGTACAACTTTGACCTTGGTCAGTCTTCACTCTTTCTCTGTCTGTATCTCTGTTTGTCTGTAATAATAATATTAGTAGTAGTAGTAGTAGCATTAATGACACTTTGGGCATGTGGTGGGATCTGTAATGATCGTTTTACGGCATATTTCCAGGCAATTCTACTATTTCAAGAATGGTCAATAAGTGGCAAACATAGTTTGGTGACTTGTACGTATCTTTTTGACTGACAGTAGTGTAGTCATAGTAATAATTGGAGTGGATTGGTTGTTGTTGTTGCAGGCTACATACAGGGCATGTATGTATCTGTTAGCTCCAGTATTCATTGTAATTGTTGTTGTAGTATTTGTTGTTGTTGTAGTGTTAGTTGTTGTTGTCGGCAGGCTACGTACAGGGCATGAGTGATCTGTTAGCTCCTATACTCGTTGTAATGGAGAATGAAGTTGATGCTTTCTGGTGCTTCTCCGGCTTCATACACATGATGGTCAGTTTGTCTGCCTGTCTCTCTGTCAAGGTGTGCATCCCTCTGTCTGTCTGTCTGTCTGTCTGTGTTATTATTTTTAATATTAAGGACATTTGTAAAGTGCAAGTTTGCAATAGAACAATGTCGCAAATGCACTAGCAGTTATATTGGATGTCAAACAGAAAGTTATTTAGTCTTTTTCTGTATGTTTTGGTACCAGTGTCTGCAAGTTGCAGGTCATCTGTCAGCATCTGTCTATCTGTGTTGTTTCTCACCGATGCAAATGCTGATGCTGTGTAGTTTTTACGCATTAAAGCAGCTACTGCTGTAGTGCGTCTTAGCCAATTTCTATCAATAGTTAACCCACCAAAAACCCGCAATATTTCAGCACTTTGTTAGTTTTGCTAACCGCCCACTTCTAGTAGTGAACAAATAAACAATGATGTAATTTCTGATGTCACCTATGCATCATTATTTGTATGATAAATGCGACATTGTTCTGAGTAAAACAGACGAGTTTACTGTGTTTTCAATGCGAATGTCAGTTCAGCAACAAAGCATCCTGTGAGTGACATCATCAGTAATGTGGCACGTTTGGGTGAGTTCGGCTGGCACGACATATTTCTCTGAAAATTACTTCAAAGCGATGTTTTGATTTCATTAGATCAGCATATTATTAATTAGTGTTGCATTCTACACATATTTAGCCAATATTGTTTTTTGGTGCGACTTGGCCTTTAAAGCAGAACGTCTGTATGTAGGGAGCAAATTTTGACAAGGATCAGCAGGCAATGAAGAATCAGTTGACACAGCTTCAGATTCTACTCACGTTTGTTGACCCTGAACTTGCGAACTACCTTGGTCAGTCATCGAGCATTGTGTCATCAACATTTCTTTAATGCTTCTTAGCTCCATGAAGGCTAATTTTAGACACTGCAGATAAATAAGTAAGTAAAAGAAGGTAAAGGTGGAGTTTAGCAGATGCAGTTTAATAATGTGCTACGTCTTAACTCGATCCAGTTTTTAGCAATTGGTTTAACTATTGCATTTTATACAACAAACAGTAGATGGCAGCAACGTGGCCATCATGTGAAAACTGACAACATTTCAGTAGTAGTTATTTTGCTTTGTTGCATTTTTAAGAGTAATTGGTTATTTCACTAGCAAAAGCATTTTAGCAGAATTAACCCAAATTAGTGGATACCAGTGCTGCAGAATTTTGTAGAATTTCGCAAACTGAGCCACTGAATTTAGCAACTTTGTCGTGGAGAAACGATGGCCCTGCTGATGAGAGCCAGCCTGTTACAACATGTTGTTGTGAAATGGTTGCAGAGAGCCAGGAGAGCAGTAACATGTATTTCTGTTTCCGATGGCTTCTCATTCTGTTCAAACGCGAATTCTCATTTCCCGAAATCATGCGCATCTGGGAAGTAAGTAGAAATGACATACTCTGGAGGCCATTTCTCACTTTGGCGATAGTGTCATCAGTGATATTTGACTTCCTCAAATCATTTAGCTTTTACTTTTGCTTGGTGAAAATTAGTTGCTTTACGTTATTTTTTTACTTTATAGAATCATACTGCATTTACTTTTTTCTTTTTTAATGAAAACAGTAAAAACGATTGACGATTGTTTTAGTTTTTATTAGTTTTTTCAGCAGTTATTTTTTTATGTAGTTGTAGTTAACTAACCATGTTGTCATTCCATGCCACTGGTTGATTGCCTTGTCAACAGTATGCTGCTGCAGATCAGACATAATGCCGAGTACAGGTGGCACTTTGAAAACTTGCTTTCATAATGTAAACAGTTTTTACGCATGGCAGCAGCTACTGCTGTAGCATGTCATAACCTTCGCAGTTCTGTCCATCCGTCTGTTTGTCACACAGGTGGATCAGTCAAAAACGGTGCACGCTAGGATCACCAAATCTTCACCTTCATCTGCCTGAAAGACTTTAGTTTCTGGATCCATAAAGCTTTTTCATAAATTCAAAAGCAGTCACTTCGAGCAAGAGTGTTAAATGAGAGGGGGGTGGGAAAAATCTGTGATTTTTAGCCAGTAAGTCGCTGTATCTCAGAAACAGTGCAAGATAGGGCCTAGGTTACTATTAATCACTAATAGGAAGTCCTACACTGGCTTTTGATTGGCACTGAAAGCAATGACTTTGGATGACCTTGAATGCTAAAATAAAGGTTTTATGGATTTTTGGCAATTTTCAACTGCGACACACATTTCAAGAGCAAATTGCGCTGAAATTGCTAGAGATAGACTGGGACAGCCTACATATAAAACTTTTAGCATTAAACACAGTTTTTACTAGTTTAAATTTTGCTTTTTTGCATTCAACGAATTCTCCATACGGGGGCGTCAAACTTAGGTACTCCCTTGAGAATACTTGCATTCAGCCGCTCGAATGGCAGCAGCCATGTGAGACGGTGGCGCCATCTGGCGTATATGAATGCATGGTACGCAATGTCAGTTGCTTGGATCTGTGAGCTTATAGATTTTGTTTGCAGTGAGCCTTCAAACATGCACCAAGCTTGTTTTCCTTTGCATTAGCTAGGCTTTCATGTTTTAATTATTGTGGTTAGCGTTAATTGACAGTCAATTTAATTGACAATTGGACTTTTATGCAAAGACTTCACATTTGATGCTGTAAAACTCATTGCTAGTTTTTACATGGTACTTGGTACACTACAAACATATCAAGCAAGATGTTTTGGGCTGTGCAAATGTGCAGATGCATTTATTTCAAATTTTCCAAGGTATGTTTCTACTAAAAATTTAGTAAATTTGCAAAATTCGATGACATTTAGCAAATACAAGGTGACTGTTAGGTGACAGTTTAATGTAGTTTCTGTCTGTTTTTTTCTTTCATTCTCTGTTTTTGTACGTCTTTTTGTCAGTTTCTGAATGTCTGTGTGTGTCTGCTAGTGTGTTTATCTGTGTATTTGAGGTGTTGTGGACGGGTCGGCCATGCAGAAACTTCCATCTGCTGCTGTGTATCGCTGTACTAGTCTCGGAGAGAACAGTTCTCATTCAGAACAACTTTGGCTTCACTGAAATACTCAAGGTAGGTGACTAGGTCACTTGTGTCTGGTTTTTTTCTAATCTGTCCTGTTCACTTGTCATAGCTGAAGAGTGAGTAGTAGTTAATGTCGAGGCCGATTGTGCTGATTAGTGATGTGCATGTTTGTGACATCGTTAGTGACAGGGCTTTCTTGGTGTGCAGTTCGACAGAAACTGTGCAGTTCTAAATGAAATTGTGTTGTTCTAAAAACGACTGCGTAGTTGTGAAATGGGCATTAGTAACTGTGTGACTGCATTTCACTCTGTCTATTTGTCTGCGTGTAGCACATCAATGATATGTCCGGCACACTACTGGTGGATGACGTACTCACACTGGCCGAAGCTATTTACCTCCAGCTTCGCTCATGCCGTGATCTGCCATCCGACGTCCACGAAATCCTTGCCATATCATCTCCGCACTCGGACGACAACAGCCCTTTCTCCTCGGCCCTGCCCCCCGCCACGAGCACCACGGCCAATCAGCAGACGCCGAACAGCCATGTGACGCAGTCACTGTACAGCCCCGCAGTACAGGGGCTGCACAGTGAAGTGGCGGTCGAAGCTGGTAGTGATGGTGGGGGCTTAGTTTATACATCATGTGGTGGTAGTGGCGGCGGTGGTGACGTGACTCCGACCAATGATGACAGCAGCATTGAAATACTCTCTGAGTCAGTCTGAACAGCATCGGCATTTAACAGCTGCAGCCAGAAGCGGATATTACCAGCATGTTTGGCCGATTACGGGCCCCCCACAGGCCAGGGATTGTCAAACAGCAGCACAACATTTTTGGTTTGTGAGGGCCTCTTTGTAGCATGTTGTGACATTCAAAAGTTCACTTGGTGCGGCACGACGTCTTGTAGTTTATAAAAGGTTAAAAGGTTTAAAAAGGTTTAAAGGTTTAAAAGGTTTGCAGCGTGTTTGGCCAGTTAGGGGCCTCCACAAAAACACTTTTCCTACGAATTAAGCACTCAGATTGATTATTTTTTACAATTTGTAAACGTTTTAAAAAGATTTATACAAATTGGCAAATTAATGATGCTAATCATTTGATATAATTTTATTGCTTGCTGGTGTTGTCTGCATAAGTGCATATAACTTACAGTTGCTGTCACTTGATGACATGTGACGTGTGAGATTTAACTTGCTTTCTTTGAGTTTTCTTTCTAATAAGTCAGACTTCACAATGGGACAGCCTGTACTTAGTACTTACTATTTTGTTTATAATTATGTATAAAGATACATTCTGTCTGCTTCTGTGATGTCGATGATGATGATGAAGATAGAGATGACATCACTATAAACTCGATGCAGATATCATCGTGAGCAGTCATTGACTACTTGCTCTTCGTCACTGGCTAAGACTTAGTGTTATGCTGAAATTTCAGACTGAAAAAAATTGTAAAAATATTGAGCTCGTGTTGAAAACAACAGTGTTTGTTTGAGTGGAGGGGGGTCTTTTTTCGTATACAAGCACTACAATCTTAGACATATAGACAACGATGATACCACTAGTACTGCTAGTAGTGTATAAAGACGCATACATAGCGACGTAACTGAACTGAACTGAACTGACATGGTTTAGTGTTTGACGAACTGACCAATAGGCAAGCAGTGATGCATTACAGCAGGCACCGTCTAACGGCGTTGGCAGCCTACATGACTATGCTCACGTACGCGCTAATCAATGACCAATAGGCTCGCCCTGCTTGCCTATTGGTCAGTTCATCAAAAACTAAACCATGTCAGTTCAGTTCAGTTATGTTGCTTTGTATGTGCCTTAAGTATCCGCTGGCTGGCTGGGTACATAGCTGCTAGTCTGCTGCTACAGTTCTGTCTGCTGCATGTGTGCTGTCACATTTGCGCAGCTTATGTCTGTAGTGGCGTTATGGCTTAATTTTAGCCTGTTTGAACATTTTCCTTTTGTCCGAAAATTTTATTGCAAAAATGCAACATTTGGGGCTGAAAATGTTTTACTATGGGAGAATTGTGAGCACCTGTTGTCTTTTTTGTTGGAAAATTTGCAGCTTTCTGTCCGAAAATTGCATCGTCCTGCCTCCTCCATTTGCCTTTTTTAAGCCACAGTGCCCCTGGCCATCTTATCTACAGAGTACAGATACACTCGGCAGTGCTTCAAGTTCCACCATTCGGTTTACCTTAGGCTCTTGTCTGTTTATCTCTCTTGTCACTGACCTGATTACAGGCAGACAGACATGCCTGCTGTTTGCAGTACTTTTGTCCACACACTTTAAAATAAACCTGCTAAAAAGCTGCAGGTTTTAGCTGGTTTTGAGCAAGAAAGAAGTGCATTGTAACACAGTTGCAGTCCAACTGCCAGGCGTTTAATTGTGATATAACTTCACTTGTGTTGTAAGTAGTACCTTGTGTTTCACTGTGACTAGAGTATGTACAGGCATTACGTGTCATTGTCTTAACTACATGTATATAGGACTGCTGCCGATTAAAACGATTTTAATCGATTAATTACCAAAAATCATTCGATTAATTTGGATTAATTTTTGTGTCAAAGAAAAACTGCAAAAATTGCAGAATTTAGCTACTGGGTATCTTTTGTAAAGTAAAGTAAAATTGAAAGAGTGATGTTGATGCAATAGCCTATACAAACTGTGTAGTCAAAGCTCATGTATTGCAGACTAACACTATGAGGAGTAAAAATCTTGATCACACGTGTTATACGAAATGCAGTTAGATTACAAATGCTGATCATCAGTCATTTGTGGCTGTCACACAGTCCAAAATTTTGATCAAATTGTAGTCGATGAAAAAATTTTCATGGATTGATTTTTTAACGATAAATCGATTAATTAATTAATCGTCATTGTCGGCATTGTGCTAATGCTACAGTACCACTTGAAGTGTTCTGATTGATTGATTCAGTTTGATTGATTGCAGCGGCGTCGTATGTTGAAAAGTTTGGGGGTGGGGGCAAGAATTAGTTGCATTTTTCCAACAGACAACTGCTTATTTCCGACATAATTGATTATGGTGCTGAAAATTTTAATTTTGCCTACAAATTCTCACAAAATGGAAGACTGTAGCCATGAATGTTGTATTTTGAATGATGGTTTTCCGCTAAGAAAAAAATTTTTGTAATTCTGACAGGCTGAAATTTCGGGGAGGGGCAAGCCCCCTGTACAACGCCGCTGATTTATTGATTGCCACGTGGTTATGTACATGGTGTTTCATAAAAGGGACCCTTTTTTCATAATTCTCTCAAATGGTGAGTAATTTACATGAAATTTCTACCAGTTGTAGCTGAAAAAATACTAATTCAAAATATTTTAACAGAATATGGCAGTTGATTTAATATTTTTTGCTAGTTGTGATGTAACGCTGACATCATATTGTGTCACAGGTACAAACTTGCTAGTCTCAACTGGTGCTACACTGCTCCGATGGTGAAAAATGTGGTTTGTTGGTGACATATATTTGAAGTTTTACAGTTGCAGCCACGAAAATCGCGCAAAGCGATAGCATTTACGTGTCTGTGGCGATAGTTGGTCTTTCACATGTTTGAGCAAGACAGTGCACTAAGACACCGAGCTTGCAAAGTGGATGCATTTTTGGATCGCAAGACGCCTGATTTCATGCTTCTATGTTGCTCAGTGCTTACACAATAAGCATTTTTTTATAAGCGAACCAGATTAAGTTCACCATCGAAGCAGGGTAGCAACCGACAACGCCAGTTGAGACAAGCAAGCTTGTACTCACAATGCATTATGAAGTCAGAATTACGTCACGACTAGCAAAGAATATTTAATCAACTGCCATATTTTGTTGAAATATTTTGAATTAGTATTTCTTCAGCTACAACTGATAAAAATTTTGTGTAAATTGATCATCATTCGATGATCAATGAAAAAGGGTCTTTTATGAAACACCGTGTATATTATAGTATATAATGGTCAATGACATCTGGTTAAGTGTGCCTGTTACGCGTTTACACATTCTGTATACAGTCCTCACTGTTCCACGATGCAATAATGGTTGATTGATTTCGTATTTGACTGACAGATTCTGATCTATATTTATATCGGCTTGTGTTCAGTTGTAACGTTATATGCATGTTACACTCTGCATATGAAGTAAATTAACTGAAAGCTATGTAAGCTATGTATAACGAGAACGACATAATTAAGACAAGTAAAAGAGCACCGTTAGGAAAATAAAACAAGAAATACACGAAGCCCAGCTGTCTCTAGGATGGCCGACCGTACTGCCTGGCAATTTGTGAGGCACTGTTGCTGTTTGGAGGCAATGGAGGGGAGGGCATTGGTATATCTTTGTCTGTAGCCTGTTAACAGTAACTATTCCGCTTTTAAGGTGCTATCAAATTTTGGGGTTGTGGCCTTATAGGCTGTCTGGCCCGTCGAGAGAAGAGGAAAGGGGAGAAGTTTTTCTGCACCCTGCGATTTTTGGGAGCTTCGCCGTCGCTTAAAAATATAAAGTACATCAGAATGCGTCATTCAGAAAAGCAAAATTTAAAAATTTCGAGGGAGTGGACACAGCCCCTTCTTCAGACACCATCGTATATTGAGGGCCCAGCGATAATGTGACCTGCTGTGGCTCTCAACGTTACTGTAGGCTGTCAATAGTAACCATGACGCTAACTGAAGCGGTTTTCCCGCAATTCATGATGCAAGTATTTGGGAAATTGAGGTGCGGACAATGCCGCCGTTTGGTACGTAGAATGGAGAGTGGTATAGGGGATCCGAATCGGTACCACGGGGTAGCGGTCGCACAACCCTATTTGCTTGGTCAGACAGTTTTTCGGTAAGATGTACCGTTCAGCCACAATACAAGCGTTATAGACACTATTGACAGACGACAGACAAACGATATAGTATAGCCAAGGCGCGACCTTGAATACTAAATAAAACGCTGCACTAATGCGAGGGTACCAAAGTTTGACGCCCCATGCGCAAAACTTCTTGAACGTAGGCGGTCGAAGCTTAGACTGTTAAAGTCTACGTTTTGTGCTGAAAATTTCATATGCAGGTTGTCGTGGTCTATCTTTGGTAATTTCGGCGCAGTTCACTGTTCAAGTAGGCGTAGCAGTGAGTAACCGCGAAAAATTCAGCAAACCCCGCTTTTCGGATTACTACGTCATCGATGTTGGTAGCCTACTGAGCAAGCGTTTTCAATTCACGCTAAATTAGTGTATAGCAGCAAAAATCGCGCATTTTATAAGGGTACCAACTCTTCTCAAGTTTGAGTCTCCTCACGGAAGACTTCTAAACTAGTTAGAGAGTCGAGACTGACTGTTGAAATATACGTTTAGTGCCGAAAATTTCGCGTGCATGTTGTCTTGGTCTAGACTGCTATGTCCGGTGATTTCGGCGCTATTCACTCTTGAAATGTGCGTCGCAGCCCAAAATCGGGAAAAAAACTTCAAGAAAACTTAGTTATTTTTGGATTTCAAGGTTGCTCAAGGTCATCGAAGTTGGCACAACCGGAAAGCTTGTAGAACATAATTTGTCATAAAATCCTGAAGTGACTACAATTATATGATTCTAGCCGGTACACCAGTGACTCACCGGTCAGCGGCGACTATCTCGTCGTCATGGTGACGAAGCTGCTGCTGCTGCTGTTGCTGCTGTGTCTGCGTTTCTCCTGAACTGTGCACTAGACTAGCGTTCTCAATAGTGTCGACTAGACTAGTGTACAATTTCTGAGCTGAGCAGACCTTTGCCAACGTTTGACCTTCTGACATGACACCGTGTAGCACACAGAGAGGCTGCAGAATGACTGCTGTAACCCGACACATCACTGGTTTTATAAGCATTGATCAGACGCGTGTCATTAGTGGAACATGCTTCTTTACTTGACAGCGCCCCAGGCTCAACACGCCGCCGTCATCGCGCTACCAACCCTCACTAAATGGAATTCACAGGTTGACTTAATTACAAACGCTAGCCTAGCTGTCGGCTCACCTCTAGGCTGCAAGTCAAACATTTGTCAGACAACGTTCTGTGATTCTACAAATAGCCTGCACTGGACTATTTTCTGCTGTTACTGTCACCAATAATAGTAGCCTAAGTTCACGTAGAGTGCATTTTGCCTGGAGACGCTGTATTGGATCTACGGAGTCAACGCCCTTTACTTTTATGTTGTATTCACTTAAATGAGAGGTCCGTAAGAGCACGTTATTCCTTCTACAGAACACCACGGCCTGTTACAAAGGACATGGAGACAACAGTACAGTATATCTAGGTTGGGTCAAATAAAGCTTTGTCTACTCCAAGCCAGAGATGTTTTAGGTCCTCCTATTATTTCTAATGCGCCGAGTTGTTTTAGTTCAGCCTTTTATCGCAATAGTTGTAATACCCTTTAGCAGTACCGCATCCATAACCTATTCTGCTTTACGGCGTTTGCAATAATTCTTCGGCCTAACAGTAGGCTTAATAAGAATAATAGGCCTAGATCTGGCGTGAAACATCAATCTTGTTTCAGAGACTGGCGGTTATTGTCCAGCGCTTCAACTGTGTGCATCAGTTTTATGGATGCCAAGTAAGTGGTTAATCTTGCAGCCTTTCTTAATTGTAAACGTATAATTGATGACATATTGGGAAACTGTCAGCAAATTAAGTGAAATGAAATAATTGAAAATTCTTTAAGAAGGAGACGTGAAACGACTGTAAAGTTTAATGCATGTCCTTTAACGTTTGTTTGTCTGAGAAATGCAGTAGGCCGAATACTCGAAGTTGAATTGAGGTTCAACTAGACACTTAAATCTGGGCTATTGCCCCACAAGCTTTGGGTTAATGTGGGCGATCGTCCGTTCATCCTTAATGCCCATAATGGGAGTCGGGTATGCTGTGTCTGTAGGTTGTGTGTGTCAGAAATGTGCATTGATTAGTGTTTGAAGTAGAGCTGTCGAAGCGTTAATTTCTACGCGCGAAAGCAGCTACTGCTTTAGCGCGTCTTAGCCATCGCAATTCTGTCTGTCCGTCACACGGGTGCATCAGTCAAAAACGGTGCAAGCTAGAATCACCAAATCTTCACCGTCGGCTGCCTGGAAGACTCTAGTTTCAGGAACCGTAAAGCTTTTCCATAAATTCGAAGGGGGTCATCCCGAACGAGGGCGCTAAATGAGAGGGGGAGTGGGCAAAATTTGTGATCTTTGGCCAATAAGTCGGTGTATCTCAGTAACGGTGCGAGATAGGGCTTAGGTTACTAATTATCACTAATAGGAAGTCGTACACTGGCTCTCGATTGGCGGCGAATTCAATGACCTTGAGTGACCTTGAACGCCAAAGTAGAGGGTTTTATGGTTTTTTGGCGATTTCGGGCTGCGACACAAGTCTATATCATTCACAAGGTGGCGCCACGGAACTATCGTTATGCGATCCAGAGAATTTGGTATTTGTATATTAACTTAGCGTGAACACCCCAATTTTCAGCCAAACTATTGAACCGGAACTGCTATAAACTTTCGCACGTCTCGTGAGCATTAGCTCAAATTTCTTGTTTAATGCGTTAATAACGCATGCATTAACATTATGTCGTAGGTGGACTACATCAAGAGGGTTGAATGGAACGAAGCCCACGAAGTCGTGCCTGTGTCGCAGAACCATGATAGCATTGATGGAACTGCAGCAAAACAATTTCAAATTACTTAAATATTATTCGATTGTCAAATAAACTTAGCTTAATGAAATATTGGAACTCCTCCGGCTCCACAGAATTAAGTAAATTTACATACGTGCACTACTTTTAATGCGCATTCATTCTTCAACTCGTTAAGTTAATGTATTAATTCGACAGCTCTAGTTTAAAGTTTAAACACACTCAGAGCTCTCTTTGTCACTCCCTTTATTACACGCATTATTGTCAGACAAAAAGTCTGCCGGTCAAACAAGTTTTGATCGTGTTAAAAACAAAACAACAGCCTATCCCGCCCTGCGCGAGTTACAAAAGCAGACACTGCAAACTTAGCAGTAACACAATAATAATAATAATATTCACATACGTCACACTATAGCAATGGCAAAAGAACGCTGGCATTTTAGATAGCCTACTACCAAAATTTACAGCAACGGTTAAATAACAGACCAAAGTTCATTCCATCTTGAATATAACGTGTATAGATGCTATGTACACAGTTACAATGCACTGTTAGTGGCAGGATGTAACAATGCCTCCTTTGTATCAAGTTCTACCCACAAACCATTTTACAAAAAAAAACTTTTGCTAAACAGATAAATGAAACATGGAAGAAGATATATAACAACATCCATCCCATGATGAGCATTACGTGGATAAACTCCTCCCAATAAAATAAATACTAAACAGCAACACCTATGCATATTAGCTTTATGCACTGTGGCTTTTTAGGCTTGGACATGGCAAGATTTTTCTTCCATAAGCTGATTTTTTTCAGCGGTATGAAAAAAATATGAGATGTGACACAATGGATGTACGGACACTGGGAAGTGTCTAATGAATGGAACTAGATAATGGGAACATCCAAGAAAATACAGGATATCAAGACAGACAAAAAAGTGCTCCAGTTAAGGACTAACGAAGAATAAAAATCAAAGAGTCAACTAGCCGAACCCAGTCGCACAAAAATGGCAATTGAAGCAAGTATTATGTGCTGCATTATAGATTATGATGATCACAAATAATGACAGTGTAACAAATATCACTGCCAACTTGACTTTTCCATACAGTTACTGCTGCCATTGCTTCACGGTGTGCTGTAACTATGACAATAAGCAAAGGATCTGCAATGGGACAACAAATACTGGCAAACTGTGAGGACAGAGCTTAACATATCGCCACTTGGAAGTCTAGAGCCGCCTAGAAGCTGCACCTAAGTACCACACCATGATAAATGGCCAATACCACGGAGTAGCAAGAAAAATGACACATAGCCAACGCAAAAGGCAGCGAGCAAACGATGTCTGTAATATCATAGTACGCGCCTCTATGCAGGGAATATTCAGAGTGACAAGCGTCTTTCAAGAGGCATACAAATGGCGGGGGAGGTAAGGGGGAAGCGAGGTGAGTGATGACGCATCGAAAACACAATTCTAGTAAGTGATGCAACAAACCACTGGTCATTCCCGTAGTTTTCAACACTTAACTTATAATAATAATAGTAATCATAATTATACGCAACCAAGAAAACATCGCTGTGGTCTATACACTTCGTTAACAATGTTTATGCCTGTTAGCTGTGTGCATGCTGGTAGGCTCAAAAAATAACCATAATTATTATTAGAGCTGTCAAATTAACACATTAATGCATTAATAAATTAATGCACGTTAAAAGATTAACATGCATTAAAATAATCAACGCATATACGTAAATTTATGTTAATTTACTCAAGCAAAAGTTCCAATATTCTGTTAAACTGCGGTTATTTGACAATCGAATAAATTCAAGTAACTAAACTGTAGTTGCCGTTCTATCATTACTGTAAATAAATATTTATTTTGACGACAGGCTAATAGATTTTTATGCCAGCTATGACGGCAGTTACTGTTGATTATACGTTTAAAATGTGTTTTTAACTTTCTATATTCTACAGGCGGGCCCCCAAACGTCGTGGGACCCGGGGTAACTTACCCACCCTAGTCTCCCTCTCGATGGGCCTGGGTGTGTTAGTAACGCATTAATTAATGCTTTTAAAAAATTAACGCTTTAACAGCTCTAATTATTATACCATAGTAATACGTAATAAACATGGCTGATGCAGCAACAAAAATGCTGCAAAAGAGGCCGGCTGTTGGCAAGCCACTCAACAGAATTCTGTTACAGTGCTGCAATAGGAGCCAGGCAGTTGGTCTATTATTACTGTTATTGTTATCACTGAATGTAGTGAAAGCCAACGAATGTTCTCAGTTCCATGAGTATGCAGACAACAGACAGAAAGGTGGTGGTGAGTGAGTGAGGTCAGCGACATGGAAACTGAGGCAGATGTTGCAGATGACAAGCTGAAAGTTGCAGATGCCGAGACGAACGATGAAAACTCTCGACAGTGAATCTGTAACGAACAAGACGCATACTCATAATGCAGATTACCTCTGCCAAAAAAGGGTTATGTTGTAACCCAGTATGTTCTGTCTGTCCACAACAGTGCTCAAAATTGGGGGTGAGCACAGCTAGAAAAACAATCTATTAGATTTTGGTGAAATGTGGGATCTGAGGCATGTTAAAAGAATAATTCCTTCACAATTCCAACTCTACAGACAGTTGATCACAGTCTAGCTTTACTACTCAATAAATAAAAAAAAGCTATAATTCGCAGAACAGGTGCAGAAAGTCCCTGGTAGTGCCAAAAGGGCACCTGTTTCAATGTATCTGAAAAATTCGCACCCACGAAAATCTGTACTGCAATGTTAAAAGTGCAACTCTGCTAAACACAACACTAACAACAACTGCAAGCGAGTTTCATTACCTAGGTGTACCCGGGCAACCAATATTGTTAAGCCAAATAGTTGTATGTGTCCTTTTCGCCTTCGACTCGTTCCAGATATTCCTTCTCAATGAGTATGTCTATGCATTTCTACACATTCAGACACCAACACTGTTAAAGGTAAAGTCTGCAGTTGAAGCCACTGATAATTGTAACTGTAAAAATAACTAACAGAAATCAGTATCACTAACAATGAGAGTTGTAGTTAAAATAAAACATGAAAAATATCAGACACATTAAAGATGCCTAAAAAATGACAAGCAAGTAGCTAAAGTAAAAAAAATAACAATATTAAACATCATTAGATAATCATAAAAACAACAATGCTATTGACATTAACAGGCATGTTCAATCAATCATCAATCAATCATGAAACAACCACTTACACAAAGTGATGAGAATAGATTTACAAGCTTGGAGATAAAAACCTAATTACAGCTGCCTACGCTGATTACAATTCCTAAGCTAAACAACACTAAACTAAAAATTAGCCTAGGAACGTTTACTGTATCAAGAATGTGTTAGATCTCGTTTGAAAGATACAGTTGACTTTAAAGGTACAAGCGTTTGAAATGGAGTTGATCCCGGTGTCCTAGCAGTCAGTCCACAGGTGACGTACCAGTAATCGTAAATCTAGCAGCGACCTATCGTCACTTTTCACCAAGACTGTGGTATACCTTCACAGCTGCAAAATCCCCTGTGCTGTTGCTGGTATCAAGCTATACCACACAGGTATGTAAACAACTTGTCCAAAGTTGCTACCTGGAAGCAAAACGGCCAGGAACTGAATCAACTGTGAGTGTGACGCCCTGACCACTACACTGGCGTCACATCACTGCCATTACCAGAACAAAAAATGCTACAGTCTCCAACAGTGATGATTACCAACCTTAATGACGGGCACTTTGGGTTTGAAACGTTGTGACAGCTGGTTCAGCACCTCCATTAACAACTGCTGATGCTTCAACGTCTTTCGCATCTTCATAATCCGTACAATGGCCGCCTGCAGACAGCCGACAACAAACACTGACATCAACTTACCATATCTTAACTTCCGGGAAAGCTTACACTGAAGTCACGGCAAAGGGCCCGATATGTACCCTGATAGCAGGTAGGTCAAAACAATCTCTTAGGAGTCTTAGCAAATAATGCAGTTCATGCAATACACCCATTGTGCTGTATCAAGACATCACAAAAAATGCACAGAAGTTTCATCATGCTCTGGGCACAAAAAACATAGCACAACTGATTTGACCTTTATCAGAATAACGTACTGATTAAATTCTACATGTAGACTATTAACTAAGCCCACTGTCATTAGCTAAAATTAAAGTCCTTGTACATCAGAGCTCGGATAAAAAACATTAAGCTAGCTAGCCCTTTTATGCATTACAGTGACATACTGTAAATGTATGCAACAAAGTCACCAGCCTGACTGAATTCTTTGCATCGAGTTTATAACATTGGAACAGTTTTGACAGCATACATTACCCTTCCCAGTTCTGTAAAAAAAGCAATGCTGGTAACATTTCCCATTTTAACCTGGCCAGCAAGCACTACCCACGTGACATGGATTCTCAGAACGATTCTAAAGACTTACCTGTGTTGACCTTGACAGTCACGGTCTTGGTCTTAATACTTAACAGTCATGGTCATGATAGAATGAGTCCTGTATCCAAGCAGGGTGCACTAAATGACAAGTTTCTGCCTTCCTCGACAGCCTCGTCGATAACATCATTGTTATAAGCTATGCTCAACCACTTGAATTAAGTTGAATTAAGTATGATAATATCACAACTTTATCAAATTTCAACACTTTCTTGCATTGTCAGAAAAGAATCACATCGTTGGAAAGCTGGCAAGTCCGGCACACACACCTGAATGACAAGCTTTCGGTCTTCCTCGATGGTTTTATGGGTTTCCTCCTGCTCCTGGCGGACTTCGGCTTTCATCGGCACATTTATGTTGACTCGCAGCTTCTTGCTGTTGAACACACGCAGTACCAACTGCTGTACAGGGTGGCCGCAAAGTAAGAGAAAAAATTCCACCGAGTTTTCCAGGCTTTTCCAGAGCCATAAGCTTACATTTCCATAAGTTATTGCAACAAAAAGCAATTGTAATAATGGTAATCAGAAGAGCACTGTAAGGTGGCCTAGTGTAAACGTATTTTAGAGCATTTTCACACAGTGGAAACTGCATCCGATGATGCTACTTCGTGACAATTTTTCTGTGAGGTTGCACAGAATTCCGTGAGAATTCCGAGTTTTCCAGGTTCAGACTATTCCAGCTTTTTCAGGTTGTGGCCACCTTGCTCTAGGACATGAATGCTTGTTCTCCTCGAGAAACCCTGAAATGTCCCAGAAATTTCACTGTTACATGACGGAGGGCCAAAAAGCTAAGTTCCCTGTAACTTCCCCATCTCATGCCACAGAAATTGTACACAAAAAATTACAACAGATAGATAAGCCAACAAACGGCAAGCTGCAGCATCACCGAGACCAGTTCTCTCGAGCACTATGGTCAGTATGAGTTATAACAGCAGTGGCAATGATGAGAGAACAATGAGACACAACAAACTGTTAATATTAGTAAAGCTGTCAAATTTACATATTAACTTAATGTGATAACACGTTAATAAATTAACACGCATTAAAAAAATAAACTCACATATATAAATTTACTAAATTCTGTGAAGCAGGAGTTCCAATATTCCGTTAAACTGGCATTATTTGACAATCAAAAAAATTCAAGTAATTAAACCGTTGTTGCCATTCCATGACTACTGTAAATAATAATATTTAGATAATAGGGTGCAATTTAATCCTTCATTTTCTAGGTATTGAAAATTCAGCACTGCGATTTGATCTGTCATTCTTTGGGTACTGCAATTTCCAGTCATTGTTTTTTCATGGTCCATCATTTTCAGGTCTTGCAAATTCAGCGCCCACGGCAATATTAACGATGCATTATTAACACGTTAACACATGCGTTAAAAAATTAACGCAATACGCGAATGCGATTGTGCTATAAAAATTAATGCTTCGACAGCTCTAAATATTGGCAATGACAGTAAAAGAACACACCACATATATAACCTAGGTTAGCCCAAAGAACAGCTGTTAAAATGGCATATGTCAATTAACAGTTCACTACTACAGTTAATACTGCAAAACAGAATGGTTGCTATAAGCACAAATTGCAAATAAATATCAGCTTACTTTTTATACGTCATAAAAAGTGAGATAACGGCAGCCTCAGGTAAGACAGCTGGGATGTCGGTCTCGGTTATACCTTCGCTGATCAGCAGCTTCGTCTTCAGTAGGATCTGTAACACCTGCTGCAGAACATCCTGAAACAGACAGCACAACACAACATTTTCTACACAATCCAATGACAGGTGCAAGCAGAATGCTTCCAGGAACAAGCCAAGGAAAGTTAAAATAAAAAGAACGAATTTTTCACTCACATAATTAACAAAAACAGTCATTAACAATGCATACAAACAACTAAATTGTTGCAAAGAAAGGCATTTTGAGAGACAAAAAGCATAAAAGTGTGTTTAGACTAGGGCTCCACCCAAACTCAAAAGTCAGAAAGGGTTTACAAATTTGAATAAGTGAAGCCATTGGGTGTGAGATAAGGTGACAAGCTTGGTAAAAGATCAAGCATGTAATTACCATGTCAATCTGTGTATTTTCATGTAGCTGCTGCACAGAGAAGCTGTCTCCATGGTTGTATTGCAACAAAATGGCCATCTGAAACGTCGACGCCTGCACACAGTATTGTAAGCAAACAAACTGTTGTAATATGATGATAAATTATTATTAGATCAATGCCTCAACATATAAGTGAATTTGCAAATGAATGGCTAAAAAATCCTCTCAAATGACAAATACATGTTCAGAATGAAAAAAAGCAACAAAACAGTATAACCCTAAGGTGTACAAAGTCACATTTTTCTGCTTTTATTGATGTTTTTCGGTGAATAAAAGTTTGTATGCATTGGCAAATATCAAAATCAAGCTGAAGAAGAAGCACAAAGCACAATTCAGAAAGCGAAGGGACATTGCTAGACTCAGTGATGAAGGAATTAGTAATGCGTACAGAGT
>Ga0209367_1003556_pt1 | contig 21243 bp, 9 predicted proteins | sample WorMetLIZISLAND2_FD_187412 | JGI IMG/M metagenome (GOLD analysis project Ga0209367, IMG submission 187412) | Marine gutless worms symbiont microbial communities from Max Planck institute for Marine Microbiology, Germany - Olavius geniculatus... ...
AACCAGAGCCGCCTGCCGCACGGCCGTCGCGTGCAGCCTGCAGACACAGGCTGGCGCAGCGGCCGGCTAGGCAACCCCAGTCAGCTGTACCAAGGTCCCCAACTTCCGTAACTCATGTAAATGAGTTACTACTCATTTTACCGTCCCACGGAGGGTAGAAGGCTGAGTCGACCTAGCTCCAGGCTTCGCACCGAGATGGTTTACCTGTTCGCAGGCAGTCACCCATCGCAGTACTAACCGGGCCCGGCGTAAAGTCACTTCGTTTCAGCCGAAACGCGCTACCAACTACGGCACGCCACCAACCAAAGCCTCCATGCTAAGACGGCAAGACCTGAATTGACTTTAAGTCTGCTTAATGTTTACCGACGAAAGTTCACGAAACGTCAGTATAATTACCATTTTGTAATTCAACATTTCCAACGCAGTGAAAATCCGTAATTACATCCGAGCATATTCAACATGTAAACTTGTAAAACAACTTTAAGGCCGTCAAATAAACAAGGACGCACTTCTCGAGTGTCAAAGGCATCTGCCTCTGGGTGATAACTATAATACGGTATATTAGGCCTACACGATGTTGTTAGTGCGCACAAATACTAACAATGTGCGGGGATGGTCGACACATTATGACACCAAACCCAGACAACGTAGACAACTAGACAACAGTATAAGTCCTGTCCAAAGTGTAACGAAACGCCATCTTTTACGACTGCAATTATGCCGCCAACCAGCTGCACCAGCACCATAGCACTCCACGAATGTGACGCAACTTTCTTTGGGCGGCGCAGTTTGTGACGCAGTGAGGACTCAAGGCTGCGACACGTTGGGGATATACAGTGTGATGGATAGCATGACGGTGCGCAGCTTCATTTATTATTATTTTTTGTTATATACGTTTCATTACGGTCTGAAGTGTATTATGCGAGTGTAACGAGATAATACACGCCACTCTTAGTGCTGAAACGTATACTTATTTCAAGATTTTGATTGACGGTGTATTCTGCCTTTGACATGATAAACGGACGCGAGATGCCTTTGACGCTGTCATGCTTGACTGGATGAGCGGTTATAACATCGTAGACACTGTGGACGACGACGTAATAAAATAGGGTTGAAATAACGTTGGGAATAGATGCATAGGCGCAGAAGAATAACATCACGAAAACCGCAATCTCACTTTACGTCAGCTTTCCAACGTCCACTGCTTAGCCCCTACATTAGCATACAATAATCATGACTTGATTACGTTCTTTCATGGACACATCTGCCGCTGGCTGCGTTCAAGTATTACGCACGTAACAGACCCAGCACACTGACAGACTTAATGTGTATAAGCTATATGACTCTGAAAGAAAATTGCCAGCTAACACACTACCTCACATTGCCTCGCTTTTTATACGCCCTCGTGCCGCATTAAGCAAATGAAATATAGGCCTAAATTTAATACTCCGCAGTCGATACTGGTCTTCCGCTATAACTGACAGGTTCGAGACACGCCCTTTTCCAATTAATTATGTTGTTTCTTCTTGCTGAACTTTTGTTGTTCTGCACGTCATTCGTCACTTGAAAACATTTATAAGCTTCCAAGAGTGCATCCCCCTAGAAGCTTACTCAGTTACTCAAAAATGGTGTCAAAATGCACCAAAACACTTTATTTTCACACAGAAAATTCGAAAATTTTCTCAGAAGTGGGATCCAGACCCCTTCCCCGGTGGAGAGAGAACACCCCTCCCACGCCCCATCCCTGAGTCCACCTACATCAAGATCCTCGCTACGCCCGCACACATTCACACAAGCAGACTCGTGACATTGTGCGGTGCCACGCACTACTGAACTGTAAAGAAAACTCCTGTCTTGCTGCGCCTTCTTCAAAGCGTCTGTAAAATACAGCTCATCTCTGTTCAATTGCATAAGAGGCTAAAATCATGCGCCTGAACATGAAACCTAACTTGCAAAATCATTATAGGCTAACAGGTTTCTATGGATATTCAAACAAGAATATGTACAGCAAACAAAAGCTATAGGTCCTATGGCAAAAACACTGTGCAAGAACCATGCGATATCGCGAGTGATAACTTTATAGTTCATCTGGTGCAGATTATCGCAGTCTGTCGCGTCGCGCTGTACGCGCGGGCGACTTGACTCAAGTGCTGGACGATAGAACAACGAAAGATAGCTCAACCTCGTCCACGACCAACTCTAATGCGATCTCGAGAGCTTACATTTAGACAGCACTTAACTTGCTGGTCAGACCGCACTGTTCACTCAAGTTGAAAGTCGCTTGGCTTGTGTTTGACTTAGCAGTGACAAAGATCATGCGCGTACATCACTCGTAAACATCTGAGACGACCGAGCAATTAGTGCCGAGTTTCAAAGAAATCCGTGCTTACAGGAGCTGCAGTTAGCCACGAACTTGTGGGATGTAAAGGGACATAGTTTGGACGGCTCATAGGTAGCGAAACCATATACATGGCACGGATGGCAAATTTCTTGCCACTCATAGAAGTGGGACGTCCACTGTCCCAGTCTGTCATAGCTTACAGGTTCGAGTCCGCTGGGACGGTTTGCAATGAATTTGTTTTGATTCATTAGAATCAGAATCTGGTTGTAAATTACACCATCAAATATTAACACAATCGACAGCTATGCATAAGATGCTTCCGCTTTCATCATGTCTGTAAACGCAAGTTGGCATGCAAGCCGGACCCATCAGCTTTGACAGAACGAAGTCGTGCAATTTCAACCGGAAGCTCCTGCCACGAACAAGCTGATCTCTCATCAGTCTCGCTGTTGACATACCGAGGACACTGATGCAGAGGCAGACAGGGAGCATTAAGCTATAGCAGCTTCAGCAGCAGCAAGCGCTCGTCGCTCGATGATGAAACCATGTCGCACGGCGCGTCATTAGCCAGGCCACTGTCACGGGAAGTCGGTCGACCGAGAGATCTCTCTATATCTGCGCGGCGGGAGGAAGCGCGTTAATTGGAAGGGCGGAAGAGTCACGTGGTCAGTTGGTCACGTGACACAGCCAGCCGGGCCAGGTGATGGGAGGGGCGGGTTGCGGCAGCTGTATATGTAGCAAGCATGCGAGCGATGATGATGATTGTGATGATGCTTCAATGCTTGCAGGTAAAACTCTTCGCATCACTGCAGGCAGCCGGCGGCGACATCACACTGAAACTGCGACGTCGTGGGTTGAAACAAAGTTGCGGCGAGGGGCAGGAAATTGCAATTTTCCGACAGATGACTGCAGCTTTTCGACAGCGGAGATTCTCGTTGTTTTTACCCTAAATTTCCCAAAAAGGCGAATTTTCAGCCAGCCCAAAATTTATATTTTTAGAAACAATTTTCCGGCAAGCTGAAATTCACTAAATGCAATTCTCTCCGTTCTGCTCTCTCCCTTGCTGGTTTGCGTCGTGTCATGTGACAATTCCCCAATTTTAACCTGTCGGAAAATTCTTTTCGTCGAAACATTTTCTTCCAAAAATGCAAAAATTTGCAGCCAAAAATCCCTCAAATTATGGGAAATTAGGGGCAGAATTAAACTTTTAAACACCCATAATTTTTTATGTCGGAAATTGCAGCTGTCCGTCGGAAAATTACAACTTTATGCCCTTACGGCTCGGAACTTTCTTAACTTAAGACGCCGCTGTATTGAAGCAAGCGCGGAGTCAATCAGTCAATCAACACACTAGCCTACGTTGTCATGATGTGATGACGTCCATAGCGAGCAGGCGACGCCCGCCAGCAATAGCATACAGTGTATATACTGGCAGTATAGTTGAGCGTTGTGTCTGCTCGTCGTTGTCGCTCAGCAATTATTATCACTGACGATCTCGTCGCATGTCCACTGACAGGTCGGGAGCGCTACCAGCACTGAGGTTCGATAATTGCTGGAGGGCGCCGTGCATTGACACTGAAACACTGCCCATGAACTGAGTACTTGGAATTGATTAAACAATGGCCAAAAGTAACAGCGATGTAATTTTTATCGACAGTATTTCAATTAAAGTCAATGATTAGGCAGATAAATAATATAGGGGGCCTACGCCGTGACTGAGTAACAAAGAACGAGACAACAGATGTTCTTACGATCTGGAGCCTAATGATCTACAGTCATTTGCAAATTTCCTGCTAAGTGTGAGAGTGAAATATGTTTAAGAACGTTGCGAGAGTTTGATAGCGAGTTCCAGCACAAATTTGGCGCATGTCTTGTTTTCTGACTGCGTGGAGATTTGGATATCGGGGAAGAAACGTTCAATGTTTTGGCCCCTTCATTTTTATGACCAACTCCTCCTATGGCGAGCACAAAATGCGACTGCAATGCTGGCCATCATTTGGTAAATTATCCGTCATTAGGCTGGCGTCATCTGTTGCGTTGTCAAGTCGCCGTCTCGTTAGTCACAGACGTCAATTAACTGTCGTCGTTGTTCGCTTTATTGATCGTCGACTTTCTTGTCGCTAATAATGGAGGTCTTCTGTCTTCAACTGCATGCTCGGGAAATGGCCATTTCTACGGTCAATATTGTATGTTTTCTTTGCGCTGCTCTGTCGATGAAGCCCGCCTGTCCAGCTGCCTGCGGGGTGTTCATCGTGGTCAGATGAGGGCGTCGTCATCCTGCAGTAAACTGCAGGGAAGAAATTTCTGCTCCTCGGAGTACGGATCTCTCAGTGGGCGACTCTCTAGACGGACAGCCGGCGACAGGGCGGAGATCGACCGGGCGGTCCGGCGGTAACGCCCTAATCGCTTCAAACGATCCGCAACGATAACTTAACCCGGGGATGTGCCCGGCGCCACCCGCGCGTCAATAGGTGGCAGGCAGGTAAAGGAGCTAGCGGTAGACTGGCTGCTGCATGACGGCCGAGGCTGATAATGAAGATTTATCTATGCGCTAATCAACGTCGCCGCGAGCTGCGGCTGCTACTGTTGCTGTCAGCCGCATCACTCTGACGTCTTCGTCTACAGTTCGCCGGTTTAATAAACTCCCTCGACCACATACCGGCTAAAAATCTCACATCCGGTAGCGTCCAGACAGAGAATCAATTGTCCTCCACAAATTTTCTATAAAAATGCAGACTCCGGCGGCTAAAATTGTCGTTCGGTGCATTTCATGATCTCCGTCATCAATGACGCATTTCGTTTCGAGAAATTCGACCTTTAAACGTTAATGACATCATAAATGCCCCCAAAACGTTCTTTAAAACTACTGTAAAAGCTGTACAACTCACGTTACAGAGCACTGTTGCCGGCCCTCAAAACTCCCAATGGGGGCGGTTTCCCTGCTGGCCAGGGCGTCAATGCCGGAGGGGGTGCATGGGCGAAGGCCGCAATACTGAAGAGGGATGAACGCCACTAGCCCCAACGGGGCGCGAAAACTGTAGCAGCAGCAGTAAAACGATACACTGAGATGGACGGTCACCCACGGTGACAGTGGCTGTCAGCAAGAACTCTTTGCTAGTCCACGGCGTCAGTCTGTCATCGAACAGTGCACATCACTCGTTTAAGCCGATACTAACGACGACGTTAGAAACACGGCGCATATCACTACGACCGCTCATGTTTATACTCTGTCGTCCGTTTTCATCTGAAACTCAACTCACCAGGCCTAGTGATTTTTACTGCCGTAACCCCCACAGGCCGCGGGGGTTCCATTCGATGTTATACCTCCCACTTTCTTATGCAGTCTACGTGGGAGGCATAGTTTCATGGATAATGCGAGAAAGATATACGTAACAGAAACGCCATAGCAAAGCAAGCCTTTACGAACAAAAAACGGCTGTAGCCACCGCGGAAAGCGCAAGTGCTTACGGCAGTGGTACAGATAGCGCCATGGAGTCATAGACTAGTGACAGAGCCTGTGCGCATGCTCAGAGACGCCATGCTGCATGCACTTCCGGTACTGCAGCTAGCTTTCGCGCAACCACCTGCTGTCACCATGGCAACGCCAAACGCCACCGCTCATCACATAGTATACATACGTATAACGACATCGCTCAAAGTACACATAATGACGCTTCACTTGCACGCAGAATGTACTGTATTGCTATAAATAGGCCTAAGCTTGCGCGCATCAGCGAAATCGTTGGTTAAAAAAAGTAAAAAAAGACATAAAGTCGCAAATTTTTGACAGCGAACATTATGGGTGCTCACCGTTTCAATTTTGTCCCTTAATTCTCCCAAAATAGGACATGTCAGATCCAAATTTTGTATATTCAGACGAAAAGTTTCCGACAAGAAGAACATTTTCTGACGGACAAAAATCGATTGCCACCTCACGACGTCACCTTGCATGATTGCGCTTAAGTTAGAAGCCAACACGGGACGGACAGGCAAGACCGGTAATGCGGCGCCCCGCTAGGCTATATATAGCGCGGCGGCATGATAAAATCTGCGATAACGATCAACGCTGTCAGTCAAACGCATCGATGTCGACTTTCCGCTCTACATACCTGCAGCTGCAGTGACCGCTATAAATCCGCTAATAGTCAAGCTTATCAGAGATTACCTGTCACCGTGTCAGTCAGTCATGGCATATAGCCATGCGTCTACTATAGATTTATCTACTGATTGTATGAATAATTTACTTAATCGCCGAGGAAAGATAATGACGGCGGCGCGGGGCCGTGACACAAACACGCGCGCGTGCTCTGTCAGCGTCTGCAGCTATAGCACTGTGGTGCTGCGCGGCGAGTTAATTGTGCGTCAAGTCTTCCTGGAAGTTACCAGCACGACGATGTCATATACTGACACGTGCGATGCAATCGACCTCGTAGCCTAGATGTAGTGCACGCCACGGTTATCGCGGTACTGTGTCGGAAGATGCTGAAGATATTGCAGATACGATAATTAACGTCATCGTCACGCAACACGTGCTGTGTATAGCTGGAACTCCGCTGACGACGACCGTAAGGCCCGTTCTACATCGAGCGTAACGCGTAGATAAACACACCGCTTCTTCGACCAGTGCATGCATCAAAGGTCAATTTGACGCTATGCACTGTAAAATTCACGTTACACTTAGTTTCTTACTTCCAACTTTGCGTTCTGCATGACCGCGTCCGTTGCGTGTTTTTTTTCGTTCATAGAGTTTGTTGCGTACTTTGTCGCGTTCGCTACGTTGTGTTCGATAGGAACCACGCTTTACGTCAATTCGGGGCCATTTCGGGGTAATATCTGTAGGGCAGGATTGCGATGCCGCCCTCCCCGCGTGTCAGCTAGGCTATCGGAAGACAGACAGGTCTGATATCACCGTAGGGCAGCTTAAAGCTTTATGCACTTGCTATAGGCCGGCCTACGTGATCTCAAGATAATGCAATCGTATATTGAACTCCGGTTCGGTGAGTAGGTCTGCGTTACGCAATCGGGCCTGTGCGTTCGCTCGTTCGCCGAATGGGTCACTCGGTCAAAAAATTGTGAACGGATTTTTATGCATTTTACGGAGCGGTAGCGAGTAAAGGTAAAAAAGGTAAAGGTCGTCAATTTGTATAGCGCATAGTCGCAAACACGTCTCTAATGCGCTTTCGTCACTGACCAGAGCCGCCTGCCGCACGACCACCGTGTGCAGCCTGCAGACACAGGCTGGCGCAGCGGCCGGCTAGGCAACCCCAGTCAGCTGTACCAAGGTCCCCACCTTCCGTAACTCATTTACGGAGTTACTACTCATTTTACCGTCCCACGGAGGGTAGAAGGCTGAGTCGACCTAGGACCGAGTAGCCCAAGGATCAGCATCTGCAGCAAAGTTTAACAACCAACCGCTATAGCAACTTATACGAGACACGCAGCACGTGACTGAGCGAAGGTGGGCAGTGGTTCTCGTTCTTTTCGTGTCTCTGCTCCGAGAATTTGGAACTCCTTAACTCCTCAAATTCGTCAATGTCAAATCTTGGCTACATTCAGATGTCACTTAAAGACCCACTACTTTCAGTCAGCCTTTTCTGCCATCTAGCGTCCATCATCCTATGCGCCCTGATTCTTTCTGAGACTTTGGCGCTTTATAAATCATTTACTTACTTACTTACTTACAAAATTGCAACTTTGAGGTATATGAGACGGACTCGTGCCATGTGGCTTACCACTGGCTGGCGCACCTCGACGACAACGACGAACAATGCGCGGTCCTGCTGGTGGTCCGCACAATTGGGCGCCCAAACAGGCCCCTGCACCAGTCTCCCTAGAATTGTCGCCCCCCCCCTCCTGCTGCAGATCAAAGACGTCGTCATCGTCGACGTCGCATTCTCACATAGCGACCAATTCACCCGACCAGTACAGTATACTCACTGCACGGGCAGAACGACCGACTGCAGTGCATGCTGGCAGCACGGCGGCTTGGTGGCTCGCTGGCCAGGTGGTCGTCGCGAACACACGCCATCAGCAAATAGCTACTACAGGTATGGTGACTTACCTGTGCAGAGCGTGTGATGCTGTGTGTGTGATGCCGGTGCCGGCGGCGCAGTGAAGACCGTGAGAGAGTCACCGATCAGTCAGTCATCACTGCCGAATTGCACGCCATGCCACGCTGTCTGTCCGTGCAGACCACCGGCCGGGGCATAGGCAAACCAGCAAATTACCGCAGCTGCAACTCGCGCCTACGTATATACATGTAGTCTACTGCTCCGTCAATAATCGACCAGGGAACAATGAGAACACGACGTGCATCCTCACTTTTTCGAATGCACGGGGGCGGCACGCATTGTTGTTTGATCCATCTCTTTTTACGGCTAGATTAATTTTTAGCAGACTGTGGCTCGGTACAGTCTAACGGTAACGTGTCGGACTTGTAATCCTGAGGTAACTCAGAGGCGCAGGTTCGACTCTGCACCGGGACACTGCCGGGTAACGACCTTAAGCAAGTTGTTCACACACATGTGCCTCTGTCACAAAGTAGTATAATTTGGTACCGGTTTCACCGCTAGAACGTAAACAGGCACACCGCGCGATACACTGGCCGTGGTCTCGCAGTGTAAAAACTGGTGTCTGGCTGAGGGCCTTAGGAAACGGAGATCAGCGCCGCCCTATGGGCCGTAAGGCTCGGGATGAACTTTACGTTTACGTTTTTTTTTATTTTAGTAACGGTCGAGCTGTTGTCATGGTTGTTGTCCGTCTGTCTGTCCGTACGTCCCTCTGTAACGGATGTACTGTGGCTAACGGGTACGGCGTAGGGGAAAACTTTTTACACCAATAATTAGCCATGGGTGTGAAACTCGAGCACGCAAAATGTCAGCCATCTACCAAGGGAAACATTTTCAAATTTAGGATTGAATGGACAGGAGGGTACAAAATATGTGCGTTTTCAACGGAAAATTGGCCATATCTCGAAGACGGCGACAGATACGGCCTAGGTTACTATTAATCACTAATAGAAAGTGGCATACGTCCTGTCAGATCAGATAAAAATCACTGACCTTGGATGACCTTGAAGGTCACTGACAACCATACTGTCGGCTATTATAGCGACAGCTGGGCTTCTTGTTACTGTTGATTTTATAACTTTGATTAGATGAAAAGCAACAAAATACGTACACTGCACCAAAATACGTAAAACGAATAATTAGGTCAAATGCTTACTTACTTATTGCTTACCATATCAGCTAAAGGTCTTCGCTTTCCTCACCCAGCCAGGCGCTTTGCCTTCGGATCCCGCTCGGCCGCCCAAGCTTTTAAGCACCTTCCGCGCTTTATGTCCAGAACAGATGTCTAGTTTTTCGTCAGTTTAGCTTCGCCTGTTATTAGGCCTACCATGCTGGACCTATACAGGCCCTATGTGTATGCAGCGTCGCACGTGTGATTTTTGCAGCCGATATTGTAAGATATGTGTGCGTATAACCCCCCCCCTACAATGTCATGCCGCATTAAACAATAGTATATAAGAACTGTCTCGCATTATCAATTAGTTGCAGTGTATTAACATGGTAGGTGCAGTTAAAACGTTGGTGCAAAGACACGATTAGTGAGGCAGGTATACTGTCTCTGCACAGATGTGTTCGCATTTTCTCACGGCTCGACGCGTTAACGTCCTTCCTTAGCTCACCGACGTCACAGATGACCAATGGCATCGCGACAAGCGGACAACACACTCCCTAAATTTTTATTCCGCCAAAAATGCCAAATTTGCGGCGCTGGGAATCAAAAATATGAGAAAATTCAGAGGCAAAATTAAAACCCTGAGCTCCCATGTCCCCGCTGTTGAAAATTTGTGGCTGTTTGTCGGAAAGTCGCAACTTCTTGCTCGCACCCGATTTTTTAACCACGACGTCGCTGCAGATCACACTCACAAGGTAAGTATACTCTTCGTCGGCGTAAGTTGGTGTATAAGCTTACAGAAGTAGTGCAGCAGTCTAACTGATTGCACGGCACATGACACACTTTACATCACGGCCCGTGCTTACTGCCAGCACGTTCAATTGACTTGAGTCGATCTTTTGTAGGCCTACAGCATAGAGAGGCACCATTTCGCCGCTGAAAGGCGTGCGACGCGGACTCACGCGGCGACAATTGGTCGCGCTGCATTGTTGGCGCTCAGCGGGGGACTATGTCGACGCAAAATCCACATTCGCGACCCCGCACGACCGACCAATATTATACAGCTGTGCCGTGGCGCCGCCGAGAGCGAAAAATTTCGACGAACGAAACGCTTGTGACGGGGCAGGAGGCACTATAACAGCTGGCGACAGACAGACAGACAGACAGCGATCGAGATTCGACAACGTCGCGACGGTCATTAACCAGTCAATCGAGCTGCAGTCCGCTCGTGACGTGCACTCAGTACGCTATACGCGGCAGTCGGTCTATTAGCGGCATATACCTGGCCGTACCTGCATTGCAGGCCCCTACTGTTAATAATGTCACGGTATATACAGCAGCGAGTGCTTGTCGTCACTCACCGGCCCTGATTGCATTAACAACGCCAGTCTCAGTGGATGTATGCCAACAACAGTGCACTATATCGTAACGTAACGACGCAGGCATGGGACTTACGTGACCAGCAGTGCTTGTTGATAAAAGAAATTAACTGAAGAAAAAAAACCTGCTGTCATTGGCGATTGACGCCGCTTTTGTTGATGAAATGCGTCGCAGCAGACAACGAAAAGCATGCAACTGAACCGAGCGTGATAAATAGGCAGGGGGTTCAAACGCTCGGGGGCAAAAAGTTGCAGTTTTCCAACACGCAGCTGCAAATTTCGACAGATGAGTTGTAGGTGCCCAAAATTTCAATAATGCGCTACAAAAAAGGGGAATTTTCAGACCCAGATTTTGTATTTTTAGACGAAATTTTTCCGACAAAAACTATTTCCAACGGGCTAAAATGCAGGGAGCAACTGCATAAAAGTGAGCAGTAGTGATACTACTAGAAAGCAGTCGGAGCCCGCAGACCTCCGCCAAGGCCATGTTGTTCGCCAGGTGGCGGCACCATATTCGGTTTGGCAGCGGTTTCCCTTATGCCCCATTTAAAGCAATGTTAACGAAAATTTCAAAGTGATCCAGAATCCAGGATTCTTTCCGGATCATCCCCAAAATTAAATCACTGGTAGTTTTTGCCATTTCCGACATTCCCTGAAAATTTCAGAAAGATCCGCCCATAACTTTTTGAGTTATCTTGCTGACACACAGACAGACAGACAGACAAAGTCTGGCAAAAACATAACCTCCTTGGCGGAGGTAAACATTTAATTATCGAAACAAAAAGAAACCTAATACTGACTGAGAAACTGACTGTGGCGACATCTATAGTCTGCACTCTGCAGTAAGGATTTATGACAGCAACTTCCATGTTAAGTGGTGCGCGTGCAAGCCAAACCAGTCAACGTTGTCAGCGATAAACGAAGACGTAAATCCTGTAACCGTTCACGTACCACCGCATGGGTTTACTGGGCCGAAGATCATCAGCATGAAGGTATCACAGTATTGGTTAGACGGTCTGCCATGGTGCTAAATAAGTAAACTGAGTGGCGTGGCGGTATGTAAGCGGAAAATGCATGAGCCGAGACTGGACTGCAGCGCAGGCAGCGATTTAGTAAACTGGCTGACATGTCAAGTCCGGTTAGCGGACACTGAGCAGACACTGTACGACTATAGATCAGCTGCAGAAACGCGGCGCTCGGACTATCCACCGGCGTCGTGGTAGCGGAGCCTGGAATGGCAACTGTCCGGACTGCCCCACCCCTCTGAATTTTAGCTTCACGGACAAAATTTTGCTCCAAAATTATAAACGTTGCGGCTAGATTACCGCTGTAAATCTAACACGACCTCGGCTTGTCTGCAGGGCTGCAAAGGGTCTGGATGAACGTGGATACTCTCTGATCGTTATATGTCTTTGGTTTGGTTTGCTGAGCCTTTTTACCGTTACTGACCTTGTCGGACCGTTTAGCCTATGCATACCTGACAGTGACTTAATGACGGGTCAGACTAAAACATGACGGGACAGCCAAAACGTGCAAAAATTCGCCACTTTAGGCTCACTATAATCGAGTTACTTATCCCGAAGGGAAGGAAGGCTGAGTTGGCCTTGGTGTTATTTACATAGGCTACCGAGATGGATTATCTGTCCGCAGACAGTCACCCATCCAAGTAGTACCTGACAGCGACCCGACCAATTAGTCGAACCCAAGACCTCTTCATCGTAAGTTCAGCGTCTTACAGGGTTCCCACGCAAATGACAGAATCAAAATTCAGGACTTTTTCAGCACCATATAAAACAAAAAAAAACCCATCGACGCACTTAGCTAAACTACAAGCACCTGAGTTATTTTAGTGAGAAAATATGATACACAGACAGCAGGTAGTATATGAAAATAGAAGTAAGTAATTTAATTCCAGTAATTAAGCACAGATGTTACTGGAAAAAGTTACGGATTCAGTGGCTTGGTTTTTCAGGATAACACTCGCAAAAATCAGGAGTTTTTCATGACCTTTTCAGCACCCATGTCCAATTTCAGGACTTTTCAGGACCTGTGGGAACCCTGGTCTTAACCGTTTTGTCACAAAGCCAGTATATAAGCCACCAAAACGCCAATGTGGTCGTCTCCTCCATACACCGTTGCAGACTGGACGACGCGATGCGGTGAAACAAACTCTACGACGTAGTATACGATATTTTAACTGCTGCAGGTGCACGTACGAGCACCGACGCACTTGATTGGCGCATAGGTGCGAACTTCGCAGCAGCCAGGCATTTCACAAGTTCCGAGGTCCAACATGCAGTGCAGTCATCTCACGCTGGCGCCTCGTCACACTGAGAAGGACTGATAGCCTATACATGCGACGAAACGAGCGAATACACCGCAGTCATGCTGAGACTGCGATGTACACAACGGACGGACGGACGGACGGACAGATCGAATCAACAAGTCGTTGTCACTCCCTCGTCGCCGATTCGCGCTCATAATAAACTCTACTCTCCTGCGTCACCGCCACTAATTCTATTCAACTCCAGCATTCGTGTACCGAAGAAAATACCATCCAGTGTGTGTGAATAGACCTAGACGTGTGTTCAGAGCAAGAAAAATCAACTTATCAAAAAAAATTCAAGATGAGGATATACGCGCGCAATAATTCCATGCAGCGCAGCATCGATCCGCCGCACAAGAAACTGGTATAAGTTACAGAACTGCGAAAATTAACGATTAATTAATATTGATTCATCGTTTTAAAAGCTGCTCAATTTTTTGGATCAATTAAAATTCGAATAAGATTTTAGACTTCTTAACATTACCAACGTCACCAAAATTTGCACGTGCACTTCCGTCATCAAGATCCGTACTTTTGAACTGTTTGTTTTTTTTGTCATTTTTGCAGTTTGCAGTGCATTAATCTATAAGCCGTCGTGATCAAACCACATCACCGACCCTCTACGACTTACCGTTTACCCACAATACCGCAGATTGGCTAACCATAGTCCTTTATTACCCTTCAAGCTCATCCAAGGTCAATAATTTATACGTCATTTAAAAGCCAGTATGCGACTTCCTATTAGTGATCAATAGCAACCTAAACCCTATCTTGCACCGTTTAGACACATTATATCCGTGACAGACGGACAGAAAGACGGACGGACGACAACTCATGCCATTAGCTCGACCTTTATGGCCGGCTAAACGCAGTCTATACTAGTATAGTCAATTCTGCAGTGTTTGTGCATGTTTTCTGGTTGACTACAAAAACTGTTTGGAAGTTAAGATTAATGAGAGTTAAGTTTTGAATACTAATCAAATACAAAAACAGTAATTAGTGCCAGTCCTAACTAAATAATAAAGACGAATCGTATACGATTATTTGGCTGACACGACGACAGAAGACAAGTCACGTAGAACGGTAAAAGTTAATAGAACTATCAACAGTTAATCGTTACATCATCACTAATAGATGACGTCGTGGCTTCAGTGCGTGCGTGCAGCGGCAGCAACCGCGACCTGACACGATGATAAACAACAGCCTATAGGCCATGCCCGCCCGCGGTGCACGCACTAACAGACAGGTATGGCTAATCGCTGCCCTGCTTCCAGTGCATGCCAGCCATTGCCAGGTATATCAAGATAATCAGATTAATCACTGATAAGACGCTGCAGACTATAGGCCTAATGGCCTATAGGCCTATAGGCTACGCAAAACGTTCGCTACACTACGGTGACGGTTAATAGTACAACAGTAACAACTCTGCTGCGATGTTTGTAACAGTCAACAGATCGAATAATAATGTAGATGCGTTGGCCTGAAGCAGTCTCGGTGACAAAAGATATCATATAGATCAGTACCGGTAGGCCTCTACTAAAATTGAAGTATACAGTTGTCATATTTTAGTGCTATAGGCTATAAGTTGTGGGAAGGTGTACTTTGCGGAATGCGGATTGCGGAATTTCAAAAGGTCAGTGCTAGCGGTAGATCGGCAATATCGCACACAGTGAGCAGAAAATTACTAGCGGTAGATCGCAACTTCATCTAATTACATTTATCACGTTATTAATGTAAGAATGCAGCCACATTTTTACTCCATTGCCAGTACTGTGATTATAACTGAAATCGGGCACTTTTGTTTTCAATTACCGTAAATTAAATGAAATTCATTCAGAGACACACAGTTTTTACAACAAAAACAACTTTGGTTTACGCTGCACATTAATATAACACTGAATAAGCCTAATGTAAATACGAGATGGTGTCATGGCATGGTTTATTAGGCCTTCTATGTCTACCACGAATAGAAGTTCTACCATCTACCCAATAATGATTGTGTCTACCCGATCTACCTCTAGCAATTTTCTAGTGCTAACAGAAAGATCGGCTATCTAGGCCTACTGCTAGAATTATTGATTTCAAAAAGGTGTATTTTGCGGAATTTCACCTGCGGAACGTTCCACAAATTACACCTTAGATTTTTTCCGCATTCCGCAAAATTCAAATAAAATCAAATAATCAACTTCGCGTAGGCTAAGGCTTTGAGTCTCGACTCGACATCAGCGCATCACAAACGGCGCGGTCATGCAGTCAGCAAAGTAATCACATATTGACGTCTTCAACTTAACTCTTAAAACGCCTTGAAGTCCATTAACTCACGAGCGTAAGCCGGCACATCACACACGAATGCGAAGTCAACTGTGTAGATGCCAGCTAAAAGTTCCAGAATAGCCTAAGATCCGTGATCTCAATAGGCCAATAGACTATCATCATGCTTCGATCACTAATTTTTTCTCTAGGCCTTCCTAAAGTGCAATAAATAAAATAGTAGGTTGCGTAATGCCTGTCTTGCGACGTTATAGGCTATAGTTAAAGCTTTAAACACTCAGCAGTAATGACCTTTATCGGCAGACTATATATACAGTCGTCGCCCACTGTGCATGCGCCCTATCGCTATTACGCTGGAGGGGTGATGACAACTAACAAAACAGCCGATCTCAAGCTAGCATTGACAACGTTGAGATCGCCGATCTCATCCTAGAATTTACGATCGTAAATTATCTCACCAATTCTGACAGCGAGCAAGAACGGCGGCGCTCTGCAGGCGTAATCCATGATAATGTGTTCAGTTCAGTCGATAATTAAACGGCGGCGCTGTCAGTAGGCTAATCCTGCTGCTGTAGATATCCGACTCTTCTGCAGTCGCTGACTGATTCTAACTGCAGTCAATGCAGGAGAACGTCGTAGGCACTAAACCAGTCATATCCGTCTCGGATGTGTCGACGATAGATCGAGTGGTTCCAGTAAGATCAAGTGTTCTACGAACTGCGGCGACAAGACACGAGGTACTTACTAGCGCTACTAAAGAGCATCTGTTGATCTACTGACTCACGGGCAGACGCGAGCAGCAGCAGCCGGTCCGTGACGTCACTCGCATTCACGGCCAATCAAAACAGTGTACGGTCGGTCGCCGGTCTCCGATTGGTCACCGAGCACGTCAGCCGGACAGCAGCTACTAACAAAGTTAGGCCTACAGTTCTGCATGCGCTCTGTTTACACAAGCCACCCTATAGCTGTATCGTCTTCCTGCTGATTGCGGCTTCAGTTTTCAAAGTAAAAACCGACGAGTGCGTCCTTTTTTGTGCAACATTTTATACATTGCCATTGTACACTTAATTATAGGTCATTGACAGTGACCTGATCATGAGGACGCACGTTAGAAGAAGCGTGTCACTGGCTGCGCGTCCCAGAGCGGATTGAGTACAAAGTCGCCGTTCTGACATACAAAGTTCTTCACGGAAGTGCGCCGCTGTACTTGGGTCTACTCGTTCCTGTTGCCGATCTGCCCGGTCGTCGGACATTGCGCTCCGCCGGCACCAATCGCCTGTTGGTGCCACCTGTCAGACTCTCAACTGTCGGTAACCAGGCTTTCACGGTTGCTGGACCTCATGTCTGGAACACTTTACCGGAGGACATAACAACATCTCAGTCACTCCCAGTGTTTTGTCGTCACCTTAAAACCTGGCTCTTCAGAAAGTAATATCCGTACATCATCGTCTGAACTTTTCTATTATCTGTCTAACCTTGAAGTAGCTCTGCTACTAAGGCAGTACTGATTGATTGATTGATTAATTGATGACTTGTGAGACCAGAGACTCAGAAAGCAAAGCATCGATCGCCTTCTCTTCCAGTGGCGGATCTAAGAGAAGGGGCGTGGGTGCATCTTGAAACGTGCAAATTTTTTGCATAAAATTTGCAAAAAATTTTTGGAGAGGAGGCACGGCCCCCTCCCCAGACCCTAACCTTCCGTCCCCTATAATTTCTCGAGCGGTGAGCCACAGCGTTCTCCGAACTCCATTGTAAATGCCGGCGTATATGACAAAAAATCACCACAATCATCTCATTCACCAAAAAAATCCTATACTTTAATCTACAACCCTCTCGCAGGGAAAAAACGACTTAGGCCCATGATACCGCTATCGGAACGAAAACGCATCAGAACTTGAGCAACGCTTTAAGTTGAAACATACGCTAATGCGCAAATTTATATGCACATCGAAATGAGATGCATTCATCAGAGACAGAACAAAAAAAAATTTTTTTGTATGTACTGTAATACATTACATGTATTAAAAATTACTGAGCAGACAGGCTTAACTATACCGCAAAGAAATACGCCATACCCGTAGGCCTAAACATCTCACTGTTCACTGCGTAAGAGGGGATTTTTAAGATTGCGTTAACCATAGGAAATTTTACAATTATGGCGTAGTATGTGCATGCGTGACCAATATGAGATCGGGGTCGAGATGACTCGACTCGAGCAGTCCATTAAACAACAAAGCAATGATTGAACTCAACCAGTAGATCTATATTCTATAGGGTGGCGCAAACCCATCACACACTGGCTCCTTTATGAGAAGAGAACGTCGGCTAACTCTGGATAGACTGTTTGAAAACAGTGCCCACCGGCAGCCGTCATCGTGCAGTAACGAATTGGGATAGCCTAATCAGTCGGTAGCAAGCCCAGAGGTTCAGAATTCGGAGCAGCAGCTATAGGGTCTATAGAATGACAATTGCCAGACGCCCGGCAAGCAGTCGATAATGGACCAGATCGCAATCAGTCGTCAAACTCGTCGTCACGAAACAACGACCGTGACTGAGCGACAGACGCCCGACAACAGTTAACCCCCGCGACTTAAGCCCCCTTTCCCGACAAAACCCAGGCCTGCAACTGCATGCTTCATCAATGCACGCCATGCAGGCAAAATACTCGGCACACTCAGTTACGTTATGTTTTGAAGCTGCGGAAGACTGTTAACGATTACGATTCGCAAATGCGTTGAACTCTGTAATGAGCATGTTGAACAATGAGCTGTATTATATTTTCCTCACTGCCAGTGTACTTTTTATAGTCTATGTATACAGAGGCCTATAGGCTAACACGTGTGCACACACAATACATAATACCTGTAAAATGTCTGCATGCATCGAAAATGACATAAGTTTAGGGTTTATAGTGATGGGGGTTTCATGCCAAGGGACATTGTCGATTCTCGTGACATGACAGAGGAGACGGCATAGGCCTACAATAGCCTCTATAGATCTTCACTGATAAACAGAGCATCTGCAGATCGAGTATAGGCTTTTATCGAATGCGATGACAGGAAGTCGTTAGATCTATAGATTCCACACATGCGCTGGTGCCGCGTCGTCTGATGCCATTCTGCCACAAGCCATAGGTCTCTTTATTCGAGACTCCAATCTTCAATCAATTGCAGCAAACCGACTTAGATGAATCTGTGGGTGTACACTAAATTTCATTGTAAAGTGTCCTCATGTGACATCGTAGAGCTACTTTGGTCGTCAAGCCTCAAGGTGAATATCAATGTCACCCACGATACCTTTCGCGTTAATCATATTCGTTCGTTTTATATCCAGAACAGATACAAAAGAGAAGTCAGAGTCAGAATGAGCACAGACAGTTGGACACAACTGCCAAGGAGTGCGCCAAGGACACCGGCTGTGCGTGTATTGAATTGCGTAGCTGTCATGTCCCGAGAATCCGACCCTTGGCATGTGTCTTCTCACCTTTGTGGAAAATGAGCAAAAAGATGGCGTTGCAATTGCAAACAATCATGCAGATAAGTTTTATCTTACCGCAAGTCTATACGCATGCACTGCGATAAAAAAAACCGATGTCGCACGACGTTTCAAAGTTACAGGTTGTTTTAGCCTACTTTATTTTTACCTAGCCTCATCGCACTGTGCTAAGTAAGACCCGGTGGCGGCGGCGGTAACTTACAGTGGCAGAACGCAGACTCGGCGGCCGGTCGTAAATCGTCGTGAAATTGTCGCCGCTCGGTCTCCACTCCACTCGACTCTATGCTCTATGTTATCAGATCTACTAGCGGCGAGCGCGGTATAGGCTACTGTGAACAGTAGGCCTACGTAGCAGTGACGGTCGGTGGCTCGGTGCAGAGCAGATCGTCGCGGCGCAGATAACGTCACCATCAGCGGCAACTCGGCTCAGTCTGCCCTCCAGCCATGCACGACCATACACTGCTATTATACGAGTCTCTTTGCCACCACCGACCGACCGATGGACGGACGCGAGCTGCTACCGTCTATACCGTTCACCGTCTTACCCACCAGGTGCTCGGCGGTCACTGGGGTGCCTAAAAAATGCCAGGCGTTATGTATTTTACTGACAAACGGGGCCAAAAATGCCACAGGATATTTGACAGTAAGTGAGTGAGTATGGTTTAACGTCCCACCCGACACAATATACATGTAGGTCATTTCGGGGACGGCCTTTCCAGGCAAAATTGCACATATATTAATATGGAACAAAAGCTTAATTTTTACAGAAAAACCAAAAAACCACAAAACGACATAAACGTAAAATTATAAGAACTCGCCATTATTTAGTGTGCATATATAAGAGTAATGGCAGTTCTAATAATCTCCCCTGTTATCCTCCATACAGTCATCAATATCTGACAGTACCTTATTTCGATCAAAACGTGTGTGGAGCAGTAATTATAACGTAATTATAACGGTTCGTCTGTCGCTTTGCACAAGCGACAGATGAACCGAACTGAACTGAAACGAAGCACCTTTACGTTAGGGAGGGTATAGGTACTTTTTACATTCCCTGCTTCAACTGCGGATGCACTATGGTGATTTCGCATACACAGCCTGTAACATGTCGAAAACAGCCGAACACGAGCCGACAATTTGAAAAAAAAACATTGCGAGATGTAAAGTTAAACTTTCGTCCGACTTTTCCCCGCTAATCGTGATCTGCAAAACATCATTTTTACGTGCAGCAAATATTCGTCATTTATGAACAAAAATACCACTAGATCTAAATTAGCTAATGCCAGATTTCATTTTAGGCTACTGCAAAACTGGAAAAGTTAGTGCCAAATTTAGGCTACAAAATGATGCCAAAATGCCAAACTGTTAAACCAAAATGTTTACTGTCAAGTACGAAGTAGCCATACCTTTCAAATGCCAAATTTGACTCACTTGGTGTTTGTAAATGCCAGTTAGCATCAGTCCTCGTCTGCTCGATCGACCGCCAGAATGACTGTAGACGCAACACTCAATAGACGAGTGGTAATTATAACCACGCGGCGCGATTTTCATAACCAGCAACAATATACCGCCATTTCAGACACCGTCTTGATATAAGGGCGCCATATGCGGAGCCTATCTATATGTCAAGTATAAATATGTATTTGTTTTAAAAAAACTTACCAGTTTATAACTGTGTGAAAGGACGATGTGATGATATCAGTCTTCTAAAACAGAAAAAAATCATTTGGGTAACCTTAGATGGGGCTATGCATATGGCGTCCTTACAAGCTGACTTTAAGTTGGTAATCACTAACATAGTCTAAAGCCTTCTTTATTTGATGTTATTTGTCGTATTAGGCCTACTTGCTAACAAACAAAGCAACCAAGAGATAGATAAACGACAGGTATAACCCCGGTAACATAACATAACCTCCTTGGCGGAGAAAATACAATAAACCAAAGAGGCTCTACCCTCTCTGACCCTGGCAATAAACATACAACTTTGGATTTTGTTTTAAACGTCAAACAGAAGATATGACGAAGAGACGTCGTCTATCTGACGGTGTCCGGACATAACCCCCCCGACACAACCCCCCTAGGACGAAATCTCCCTTCTTAACCATTAATCATGCTCGTTATTTTACGTTGCAAGACCTATGCTTGGTTTTGATGTTTGTAAATAAACGCAAGTCTTAGTATTGGTAACGATAACAAAGTCTTGCTTAAATTATATGGACACGACAGAATGCTGTCTGCTAATACGGGGGGGG
>Ga0209367_1003557_pt1 | contig 21240 bp, 8 predicted proteins | sample WorMetLIZISLAND2_FD_187412 | JGI IMG/M metagenome (GOLD analysis project Ga0209367, IMG submission 187412) | Marine gutless worms symbiont microbial communities from Max Planck institute for Marine Microbiology, Germany - Olavius geniculatus... ...
GTATAATTTGATTTGCGGTAGAACGTATTTTTGACAGCAGACGTATCGTTGATATCGTTGCTATGACGACGTTTACTGCCTATAGCGTCCACTCGCAGCGCATGCCCATTAGCACAACACCACAAATTGAGGTCACTCTCAGCCAATCAGTAGGCTCGGTTGATAGCCGATCAGCTAATCGCCGATCACGTAATTGGAGATCGAAAATCCATGTAAAAACAAAAACACAGTTGATCGCCGATCAATTCTGAACATCAAGTTAATCGGAGATCAGTAAATCGGAGATCAAATTTGATTTGATTGGAGATGGAAAAACCGGACCTAATTCACGTTTCGTCTGTCTTCGACAGCAGTAATGTAAATGATACCAAAACCAAGAAACCAACAACTCGAAACGACATCAAAACCACAAATAACATCATTGAGACTACAACCAACGACTTCAAACCTTCATTGAATTTGTGTATAAAAGCAGAGTCATTTAGGGCTTTAGAGTTTAGCCAGTTAGCTTAATTATCTAGTGCAAAACTACACTAGAACGAGATATAGATGTAGGTATACCACGCAAGATCAGCTGTAGACTAGCAGACTTCGTTCCGCAAGCAAAACCAGTTGGCTGACGTTGCTGATCCGACTAGCAAAAAATGCCCTACGCAAGCTGCTAAGTACTTAAAGTACCCAAACCTTATAACCACGATATAATTATCAACGTTACAAAGAACTGGACGAACAGACAGACAGACAGATAACTTACGGTGGCAATTATACCGCGCTCTGAGCATCGCGAGGTAAAACCGTCGAAGCAGAACGCATTTTTTCGCACAAAGAAAACTTTCAGTAAATCGACGATAATGAGAGACGGTGGGTCGAAATAATGCTTACCCATTTTGGCATTTTTTCGTAATTCAGGAGTCAAGGCTGGCGGTATCTATCATTGTGACTTGTTTGCTTTTGTGCTTTCGTTTCGTTTACAACAGTTGCGCTGTCTGCCGCACTTCCGGTTTGTCTGTGCGAATTCATATTTTAGCCAGACAGTACTCGAGTGAACATGGCAGGCTAATTTTCAGACATTAACATTTTACAAGGTAGTGCAGCGACTCATTAAGGACGTTTTAAAACAAACGTGTTTTAGACGCGGTTAGATGTCAAACACTTTCGTCGAACAAGTTTGTAGGCGGTCGGCGGTTGCTAAAACATTTGTGTGTTTTATTTTTCGTGCATTTTTCTACAATTACTCTTCGTGCTATTTTTCGTGCATTTTCATTATTTTTTTCGTGTATTTTTGTGCGATCTTCCAGTTGCGTCGTGCTCAGTTCTGCACAAGTGTTTTAAAAGTTACTGCAAAATGCAAATGTTTCAGTGTAAAACATTTTTGCAAACGTTTTAGATATCGTTAAGGTCTACATAAAAAAATAAAACTCAAAACATCAGCTAAATCATTCTGGAAATGTTTTACATAATGTAACCACGGCATAGAGACTCTGGACAAAACCAATAATCGCGATTTCATGACGTGATATATTTCAGTAAAGTTAGGCTGAACACGCAAAATTTTGTTTTTTTTGTTGCCTCGAGAACGTTGTTGGTTTATAGCGTTATGAGATGTAGGCATTATATAGAATTCTCCAAAAGTTTTCCATCCGAACTTCACCAAACATAGTCCATTTTTAGCAATCTTTCAGTAAGTTTTAGGGATAAATTGCGATTACAGCAATCGTTAGATTAATCTAAACGCGTGGCTATCTACCGGTAGGCCTATTAATTTCACTTTCTCATTAATACACAGATCCGTTGAGAGGGAGTAAAGGTAAGTTACCCCGGGCCCCGCGATGTTTGGGAGCCCTCAATCGCTCAAAAATAAACAGTATACTAGAATGCGCCATTTTAAAAAAAATTATTCAAAAAAAATTTTTCTCCAGAATGTTTCCTCGGGCTCCGCTGTAGCTCTCGACGTCCCTGATAATACAAGGTATCTTATGCTGCAGTGCAGCGAAACATTTGAGCCATGCTGGTATCTTAAGCGATCATTTAACTACAAAATCAATTACTGAAAGACAGCGAACGAAGTTTATTTCATAATGCGCACATAAGCTAGATTACTGACCGTAGCTATTTGGTAACAAGCGGTTTGCAGGCGATGATCAGTGACAACTGAGACTGACGTTGTTGATAATTATGTCTTTGTTGTCAGTGTTCTTCGATCAGTTTGCCCGTTGTCGATAGTTATACCGCTACGGACAGACAGACAGACAGGCAGACTGGCTGCTGCTGCTGCTGCTCTGCGTGCATTGCAATGTAGCCAACGTACCGTGTCAGTCCCATGAGTGGCGCCACCTACGGGTACAGTGGCCACTGTGGACTTTTGCTCGTGCTACGGCTGCACAAAATAGTGTCTTTGACCGTTGCACTTTTTCACCCACAAAGCACATTGCATAAACCTCAGCTTTCGGCGCTTAAAATTAGGGTAAACAGGTCATTCAGGAAACTGCGCAGATTGTAAAAACTGTGATAAGCTCTAGAGGGACGTCGTCCTTAAAACGCCAACTAGGACCAGTCACTTCTCATTCCTCGCTCTCCGCTGCGTGTTCATGGCACTTTTCAATGCGTATCGTGACTATCGTCCAACCGTCGCTAACGCATGCCACTACACAGCATCACCTGCTTGTGCTCACCCGTTTCTGACAGCATTTTGTCACATCACTGCAGTGGCAGCAAACAAATATAAAAAGGACACCAAAAATCGAATTAGAAAACTATTGATCACTCGGAGAGTTTAAAACTCCGCCGAGGACCGTACGACAGTGAGTAAGATGCAAGGAAGAATGTCCAATAATTTCAGTTGCCATTATCTTCGAAATCTTCAGAGGTGAAAACACGTCATTAGATATAGCAACACGTATGTCCTTCTCTGCTTTCCAGTTTTCGTCCATCATCTCCATGACTGTAAAATACTTGACCTTATAACCTTGAGTAGCCACTTAGGCCTAGTGTAAATTTGTTTTTTTTTGCGCCGGTTTTACCAGATTGTTTTGCGTGGCTTATGGAAACAACATACTTAACATACTATGTACAACGACAGACTCCTGTGGGGCTAATGTCAGCGACAAAAATGTTCGTCTTGTATTTCTGGTAATGTAAGATTTATGAACACGGTAGGTTCTCTGCGGAGGAAGTTTCAATCTTGGATTGACTGACTGATTATTAAAATGCAATTATTGCAAGCCCAAGAGGCACGAAAGCATATACCGACGTTTGCAAAGACCAGCATGGGGGTACGCTATCGATCGAGATTCAGCAGTAGGAAAGACTTGTCCGTTTCGTGGTCACGTGCGGCATAAACCTGTCAGCGGCCTGTCTTATTAACCCTTATGTTTTTCCAATGGCCGCGGTTTACATCCTGAATTATGTCTTATTTATCCATCTACTTAAAGGCAATTAAGTTATTAACCACTATTATCGCAGCGGCGAGCCGCACTACACTGTGTCCCAAAAAACATCCCTGACATTTTTAATTGTAACTTAAAAACCGATTATCGGATTTTGACAATTTTTGGTACAAAAATCCCTGACACAACTTGCCATCAAATGATTATTTAGTTTTCCACCTCACCTAATGTATGCTTCTGCACTACCTAGGGAAAGCAGATCAAGCGAAATATGTGTTAAAATAAACAGAAAACCTGAAAAACATCCCCAGCATTATCAATCGCAACTTAAATAAAGATCAGCAGATTTTAATAATTTTTGGAAGAAATATTTCTGACACAACTGGCTATTAAATAAGTGTTTTAGTTTCCATCTCAACCAACGTCTGTTTTTGCACTACCTGGGGAAAGCAAACCAAGCATAATACGTGTTAAAATAAATGAAAAACATCGATAAATTCCATCTATCTTAATCTGTGAGCTCCAACAGCCGGTCTATTCCAAGGTTTGACTGTCATGCAGCAGTGTGTTTACCAGATGAAGTTTAGAAATGTTTGTGAAATCAAAAGTGACTGGTACAGCCTGGATTGGTCAGGAGCAGAACTTTATCGATACTGCTGTCAATGAATGGAGAAAGCATCTCCTTGCCTGTGTTCGCATAGTAAGCCAACACTGCAAGCAATTTTACTACAGGCAGTTGAAAAATAAACAACTAGATGAAATGTCAGCCATAGTGTCAGAAATGTGAACAAAATGTGTTTTTACGCGTTATGTTAATTAAGCAACCATATCGCACTGGACAAAAAAGTGATATTTCGCTGGTTGTATTTTCCCCAGGTAGTGCAGAAACAAACGTTGGGTGAGGTGGGAAACTAAATGGTCGTTTGATGGCAAGTCGTGTCGGAAATTTTTGTGCCAAAAATTATCAAAATCTGATAATTGGTTTTCACGTTACAGTCGAAAATGTCGGGGATGTTTTTTTGGGACACAGTGTAGTACATTTCTACACGCAGTAGGATTAGGTCAAAGTTAACACCAGGAAGCCAGCCTACTATATAGCAGGAGATAGCGTGAAAATATTAACAATAACAAAACTGAAATAATATAACTACGTAGCAAGTTGTGGCAACATGCCTGCTGGCTGTCAGAAATTTGCAACTTCCTTTCAACCCACAAGCCCAATTGGCCTTAGGTAGCCTAAAAGGGAAAGCGGGCCGTGTCACATCTGGAGCGTAGGCGGAGTGCTCATCTCTCCGAAGGCCTAGTGGCCATTGAACTCGTAGGTGGATAGATCATCGAGTCCGTGACGCATTGGCAGTACGACGCCAGTCTTATGGTTACTTTCCCAGCCGCATAGCATCGCCGCCCTTTGGCTAATGCTAAATTATACCCAAGCAGTTCAGTACAACGTCTGGAAAAAATCCTTCCAACCAATCGCGCGGCACCATCGTATTTCATGAATATGCATTAACTGTGGACACTAATATCCTACAATTACACATCATTAACCAACATCATTCATCAAAATTGCTTTAAAACTGAATAACCTGAGACTGAGACCAAACCCCTGTTGATTTTCAACCAAAGACAATATAAAAACAAGTGATTCGGAATATACGTAACATTAAATTTGCCAACAACAATACTACATTTGGAAAAATATGCACATGATCACGATAGAATAATTATATGACAACTGACTAAAAATCACGTAATTATAAGATATACCAAAAATAACAATACAGTAGTGACTAGTTATCATACAAGCATAGCTCGGTGGAATACTGCTACAATTACTGTTGACTTTTTGTTTATAATAATAACAACAACAAATGCTCATGGTTACCCTACCAGCACACCAAAATGTGAGAGATGCTGGGTGATAGTCAGTCATTCGTGCACAGCAATTACTAGACCTAAATGCATGGTTCCTACTACTCTGCAGAATTTATTTTCCTGACTTTTCCCCGATTTTCAAGGACAAAATGAATCGTTTTCCTCGACTAATTTGTTCACGTGAAATACCAATGTCGATTTTCAATCGCTTGCAATCACACTAAAAACAAGACAATGTTCATACAAGCATGGAGTCTGTCCAATGCATTTCGATAGTTTACAGTACATGTCCATATAAATATAATCAGTGAGCTGTTTAGACTGGTAGAAAAAATCAAACAGCTTAATTTCAAATTGTGCAGCAGCAATGATCCTTTCATCCTTCTCCATTATTTTAACTAAACAATAAACATTGTCAGTAACGAGACCATTCGATTCGTCACCCTAAATGTTCCATTGTCACCATGCATCTATCTTGCACCGTTATGGAAATATGGCGCCTCAAAGATAATGCATAAGTTTTTGACAAGTTTTCCTAAACAATCTACTTTGTAATATCTTTTGTGTACGTTGATATAAGGATTTTTTTTGTAAACTGAATCCCAAATCAATAGCAACCATCTTACAATAAATCACAATAATATTTACAATATTTACAGTACAATAATATACACTGACAACAAGCAATAACGTTAATATAAAAGAAAAACTCAAAAAATGTACAAATAATATCTCAAATATCATAAAAAGAAAAACAAAATAAAAAAGCACATAAACTGACAGTAGTCTATGCAATAATTCAAGTAAGAAAATACCAACAACACATTCATTCCAGCTCATTTTTACTATAAAAAAGCTGAATTATTACAACGTTAACTACATTCAGACCAGTGAACAAACAGATATGATTAGTAACATTAACATAGCACGTAGCCAATATTATAGATAATAGTCAGATTCATAACCTGATTAGATTCATAATAAGGTGATACAAGTCAAGTCAGTCAATTAATCAATTTGAAATATTTAAAGTGACCCAAGCAATATGTCCACTGGAGACAGATTAGATGGAGCCCAGTAAATAGTCAGAAGTTTTGCATTACCTGGTAATGTAAATGCCAGGGTAGCAATGTATGATGGTGCATGTAGTCAGAACAATGGGTGCCCTGCAATTCACAGCTCAACCCTTCAACTCTTGGTCACATCACTGCTATGTAACGACTCTGGCGGCAGATAGTTCACAAAGCAGTGTAACACAGAGTTGAGTCAATTAGCATTGAGTGTGAGATCTCAAATACACTGTATCGCCAAAAAAAGCATTCCCAACATTTTTGACTGTAACTTGAAAACCAATTATCAAATGTTGATAATTTTTTGTATGAATATTCCAGATACAACTTGGCATCAAATGAACATTTAGTTTTCCACCTCACCCAACGTTTGTTTCTGCACTACCTGGGGAATACACAATCAGTGAAATATCACTTTTTTATCCAGTGTGATATGATTGTTTAATTAGCATAAAGCATAAAAACACATTTTATTCACATTTCTGATTCTTTAGATGACATTTCACCCAGCTGTCCATTTTTCAACTGCCTGCAGTAAAATTGCTTGAAGTGTTGGAACACTGCAAACACAGGCAAGGGGACGCTTTCTCGATTCATTGATAGCAGTAATCGATAAAGTTCTGCTCCAGACCAATGCAGGCTGTACCAGTCGCTTCTTGACTTCACAAACATTCCTAAACTTCATCTGGTAGACACACTGCTGCATGACTGTTAAATCTTGTAATAGACTGGCTGTTGGCGCCCACAGATAAGGATAGATGGAATTTATCAACGTTTTTACGTTCACTTTAACACGTATTTGCTTGGTCTGCTTTCCCCACGTAGTGCAAAAGCAGACGTTGGGTGAGGTGAAAACTAAAACACTTATTTAATAGCCAGTAATGTCGGAAATATTTCTGCCAAAAATTATCAAAATCTACTTATCCTTATTCAAGTTTTGATCGATAATGTCGAGGACGTTTTTTCAGGTTTTCTGCTTATTTCAACACATATTTTGCTTGATCTGCTTTACCTAAGTAGTGCAGAAGCATACATTGGGTGAAATGGCAAACTGAACGGTCATTTGATGGCAAGCTGTGTCAGAAAGATTCATGCCAAAAATTATCAAAATTTGATAACTGGTTTTCAAGTTACAGCAGAAAATGTCGGGGATGCTTTTTGGGACACAGTGTAGTGTTCAACTTGGGCAAGTTTTAGATGGACTCCGACATCTGCACTACAGCTGGGCAGGAAATACGCCCTCTTTATCATCCACCCATTACTCCTTCACACTCCATTTCTTCCACAATGGCTAGATTGTTCATTAGATTAGCATACGTCTGAACACATCTGCTCCTAGGAAATGTTAACACCTAGCCTGACATGCCGCTTAACAATGGAATTACTGTTCAACAATGGAACTGACTCATTCTGTGTAGATGTGCTTGTCTGTGAGTGACTCACATAATAATCGCAATTCATGCAACATCACATAAATTAAAATACAGCACAAAGCTGGCAGATCTCACAAATGTTTTGAATTTGCAGCTATTTCGCTACCAAAATAGGTACCCTGTTACCCACTGCATATCCAAAACCGAAACATTAGTTAGGTTACTGTATATGAAGACATAAAAAAAATGCCGACGAAATAACAAAAACACTAACAGCATATCACAATATAACGTCGGTGGCAACAACACTGACCAATGACCATTACTCATTACTAGGGACCATGGTTTTCTACAGGCTATGGAATTTTGCACAGAGCTGGGGAATTTGCCAAGCGTTAATAGGTAGACAGCCAGATAAGTCACAAGCATATTACAGGTAACTGTCATTGATGGGCAAATATATGTGAGCACGACAACTAAAATGAGAAGGAAAGTGGAAATCGTTGGCCTACAATGAGAATGTTGGCCAGAATTATTAAAAATGTATTACACTGAAGACAAATAAATAAATAAAATAAATATTACAGCAAGGCAAACAAACTAAAACAAAAAATTATTGAGCAAAATAAACAGAGTGAGATCTGTGCAATGCATATCAATTCAAAAATTTGTAAACAGCAGTTACAAATGTAAAATGCTGAAACATTTCTGACACAAGGCAAAAGCATCGGTGCAACTCAGCTGGTTATTTGCAAGACCATTTCAAATGCCACGCACCACCAAAACAGCTCTACATGCTTCCCACTCTTCTACTGACAAAACAATGCAGGACATTTCAGGACAAATTTTCCAGGACCTTCTTGTAGCCCACAAATGTTGTAATATACGAAAAAGAAAGTATGTAAGCAAGCAAAGCGAGCAGAAAAAATTTGGAACTATAGTAGGCCTATGCAATGTTTAAGTAAGCAACAGTCAACACAAACTGGGTGATATGCCGGGTGGCACTAAAAAAACGTCCCGAACTTTGAGTAACTATAACGGCACGTATACTTTATGGCAAAACATTTTCTTTTGCATTTTTGTAGGCCAATATGTACTCTTACTTACTTATAAATTTCAGTGATCTCACTAATGACACCAGTGAATGCCGCTTAATGACGTAAGGCGAGTTAAAAATCCAATTATGTAAAGACAGCGCTCCATCACACCACAACAAAACAACTCCAAATTTTCTTTGAAAGAACATGCTTGATTTCGTCAACTTACAAGAATGGACACCGCATTAAACACATTTGAATCCGTTAAATTATTCAGTTTGGCATGTTTTGCAAGACCTTGTCTATGAAGGAAAGCGTGAACCGTTTGCGAATCTCAAAGATCTTCAGAATGTTATCACTAACAAATGGCTTGATGTCAACATCAGACAGCCAGAATCAAAAAAGCCATATGGCATTAAGAAAAGTGTCTAGCAGCAATGGCAAAGGAAAACAGAGGACCTATTCAGCACATATTCTGATGATCAGTTGACTGACAATTCGGCCCACTGCGGCGTTTTGGAGTGGCCTGCGTACGAGCGGCAACGCAAATAATGAACTGCCTGCAAAAATTGCATTATGGCGTGTAACGCTACTTTGTTTGTATCAGAACTAATACAGAAGTATTTTAGGCAAAAATTCCTACACATATTCAAGTTTAATCATTACATACATGCTTTTGTGCTTATTCAATTCGACCACTCGGCTGAACAACGCATGCAAATGTTCGGGACGTTTATTTGCGTCACCCGGTAATATTGCTGCTGGTTTTCCATTTAAGAAAATGAAAAAATGCATGATTTTTAAGATGTTTTTCAAGGACTTTCCAGGACCTTAAGCTTTAATTTCCAGGACATTCCAGGTCCCGGGATTTTCAAGAAAAATCCAGGGCTTTCCAAGAGGCATGGGAAACCTGACTCTATGTCAGTATGACTAGCATTTTGGCCAAATAAGTCAAATTTGGCATACTTAAAGACATTTTGCTGATCAAAAAAAGAACACAAAAATAAAAACTATTTCCTCAACAGCTACATAATAAGTTAACTCAAATCAAGTAGACTCCAAAAAAACTAAAAACTGTACAATAACTAAAAATGTAATTGATTTGAGAACTAAAATACATTGGTTGACTATACATTGGTTGACTGGTAAGTCAAAGGTACGACAATGACAATGTTAGTCATTGGGTAATCGAAGCCTGATTGCCATGCAAAACAACAAATGCAAGAAAATACACAACAAATGCAATGGACACATCTGATGCAAGAAAACTACTCGAGCAAGTATGCAAGAAATGTGGTAAGAGCACACTTGCAATTCTTCACTGTTGTGAAAAATCGACTTGACCTGTGTATAAACGGTGTAATAAATAAATAAATAAATAAATAACTGGGCAACTAACGCAAAAGACAGAAGCGATGCAACAGCCAAAATGCTCAACAGAACCTGTGTCCATTCTTGTGCAGGTTGCATTGCATCCGTGGCATGCACTCACAGCATTTGTTACATTGCCGGCGTTGCATCGGCTGAAAACCATGCTTTACAGATGCATGCCATTGATGAGGTGAGTCAACGGGTAAGTCACACAGCTGAGTGAATCAAAGTAAGTCTGTCAGATGATAGAGATACATGCCGCTGACAAGATGAATCAATGGGTAAGTCAGAGGTACATGCCATTGACGAGGTAGTCGGCATCGTTGGAGCCTGTTGGCAAGTGCCGGTGTCGACGGCCAAGCTTGCGCTGGTGTCGGTAATGGCAGGCAATGTAAGCCAGCGTCAGCACGCTGACAACGATGCCCAGCGTCAGTGCCACGATGGCTCCCTGGACGCCGGCCGTCGACCACAACAGCCGACTGCGAGCCACGGCAGCACTCACTGTGAGCTGATGGCGCTTCCTGCCAGCATGCGGTGGTGGAGGTGGTGGTGCTTTGCTCGGCTGTGGTGATGTAGACAATGGTCGTTGTGTGGGGCTGGCAGATGGAGATGAAGCTGCTAAAGTGACTGATGATGCGACTGCACGTACATGTGACGTAGCGTTGATGATGTTATCAGCTGGTTGTTGGTCATCCACAGCACTCACTACTGCTGCTGGTCTCACTGTGGTCAGCTTTGCACCTGACAATACACCACAGTTGGCATAATGATAATGCAGTAACAGTGAATGACAATGTTTATGGTGTTGTCATCGTAACACAGCCACTGCAGAGAGTTCACCTGGTTCATACGACAAATGTAGCAAAAGCGCAAAGCAGCCACCGACCTTTGGATTAAGCAAGCAGCTTGAGCAAGAGGTCAGACTAAACTGGCAACTATAGTAAAGAAGTATATTCACCATCAACATTTATCACTCACTGACACTTATTTTGCCATCCCATGGAGAGTAAGAGGCTGAGTTGACCTGGTAAAAGGTAAAGATAAAGGTATTACCCCATACTCAATAACGAGCATAGGAACTGGAGCTGATCCCGGTCTCCAGGCAGTCAGAACACAGATGATGTAGTCATAAACCCGGTGGTAGGCTGGCATCACTTTCCACCAGACCGCGGTTACTTTCCCAGCCAAAGAGCATTACCGCCCCTTGACCGTTACCAAATTATACTGCTTGGTGACAAAGGCACATTTTGTGTGTGAACAACTTGCCCAGAGTCATCACCTGACAGTGCCCCGGGTCGGAGTCAAACTGGGGACCTTTCAGTCACCAGTTTGCCTTGTTACTGTTACACCACCAAATCACAACCTGGTAGACGTAACAAAACTGTAGTATGTTCTCCTGTGGTTCCAAAAATATAAGAAATAAAAAGACTTAGCTTGCCTAACGATGACTGTCTCATGATGTCATATATTTTGCCCTACATTGAGTCTGCACTATTTCACTGTAATTAAAACATAATATGACAAGCACTTGTAAGGCAGAAGACAACCAAATAACGACATCTGTACTTACTACCAGTGCTCAGAGTCACTGCAGCTTTTTGTCCGCTGCCAGAATGTTCAATAGTTCTAACTGGAGAAGACTCACGTTCAGCTCCTGTACACAATGTCAATGCAAACCAGGCTCACACATAGTTTTCAACAGTTTAACACATATAAACAGTTTACATCATACCAACTCTGTAACAACAAAAGGCTGCTTGATGTAACTGACCAATAATTTGAATTTGCAAACCACGCAAAAGCACTAATTACTAAATACTTGACTACAGAGAAAGGTATTCTGCAAATCAAAAAATCCCAGACATTAGTTAGGTTAATACTCTATGAAGTGATGACCATCACTGCAAACATAAGATAATGTACATTCACTTGGGCCTATTTATTTATTTATTTAATGCACAGAAAACACGGCAGTAGATAGTAACTTTACAGCTGGACAACAAGGTATAAGCAGACAAAGTAAATGACATGAATTAGTACGGTAACACTGCTGGTGCAGATATACAGGGTGGGCCATAAAAAACGTGGCACTTTACTTATTGTCTGTATCTTCGCCAATTAATAAACGATTTTCACAATTCTTTCACTGACACACTCTGCGGACAATTTGCAATAATGCGATTATTATATATCACACCACGTTGTAAATGCGTCTCTACACTACCTTGTGAAATATGAATAAAATATGCATGCATAACAATAATAACAAACAAACATTTTGGTAAAATTGAAAAAAAAACTTCAGATCAACATTGCGGTGAATGATCTGTATAACACTAAACTGTATGGGTCTAACACAGTCTAGTGTCGTATGGATCATTCACTGCAATGTTGGTCTGAAGTGTTTTTTTCATTTACTTAAAAGTTTGTTATTATCGTTATGTTTTTACATTTATGTTTCACAAGGTAGTGTAAAGACACATTTATGGAGTGGTGAAATATATAATAATCGCATTATAGCAAACTGTCTGTAGAGTCTGCGAGTAAAAAAAATTTTTTTAATTGGTCAATAATTGGAGAAAATATGGCCCACGGTGTATAGACAAATCAACATCTTTTAACTTCTTTTAAGAACAAACCATATTTTACTGCAGCTTAGCAGCTACTACAAAAAATCATATATCTGTTGCTGCTGCTTCTGCTAAAGTCCAAATTCCATTACGCCGACTTTGCGACAAAGTCCACGACTTTGTCGGGTACTTGTCCCGGACTTCGTCGCCGACTTTCCACGTGCACTGTAGCGGACTAAATGTCAAAATGTCAAACCTTGGCTACATTCAGATGTCACTTAAAGACCCACTACTTTCAGTCAGCCTTTTCTGCCACCTAGCGTCCATCATCCTATGCGCCCTGATTCTTTCTGAGACTTTGGCGCTTTATAAATCATTTACTTACTTACTTACTTAAATTCCATTAGAGCAACACAAATGAGTTTGTCGCGGACTTGTCACAAACTTTGTCACAAACATCTCGACATGTCGAGATGGTTTGTGTCCGCAACTTTCGTGATCTGTGTCGGCAACTTTTGCCAAAACTTCATGGTTTCATGATTTGTCACTGTTTGTGTCCACAACTTTCATGATTTGTGTCCACGACTTTCTCCACGAGGAAGTTTCGGTGAAAGTCAACATAATGGAATTTGGGCTTCATGCAGCCAGCAGGCAACATTTACATGCTGAATAATTTCCTCATTGATTTAGATAAATTTGGTAAATGTCAAACTGTCAATGCTGAGTACAAAATCCACAAATTCCACAGTTCTATGAATGCTCTAAGACACCAACGATGATCATGATGATATGACGACACTGATGACTGTGAAACGATACCAAGTGACTAACCTGTGTCCATATTATAGTAGTCATAATTGACAGGTGACTGTGGATCATATCCATGACCTACTGGACCATCGGCATAGTAGTAGTCATCAGACACCGGGTAGTATGGTTCACCATACAAAAAATCACGACCGTTGCTAGGATACTGCCTGTTGCTGGAATACTGGCCATTGCTTGGATACCGCGAGTCATCAGCGACCAATCCTGTATGTCTTGGACCTTCGTTTGAAGCCATCGGAGGCTTGATACCTCCACTGTGGCTGTACGAAGATTTAGCATCATCAAACTTGTGTGGAGAGCTAAACCAACTGCTACCTTCATACCGGGAGGAGCTCAGTGGTGGGCGCTTGGACAGAAAACCTCTGCCTGAGTCCAGATCTTTGTCATGGTTCTTCTGTTCTACTGACGGGTTTCTCTGTTGAGCATCTGTCAGTCCAGTTCTTACCGGTATTCTTCTCGATGACCCACCACCTTTATGACCACTATTGGAAGAACTGTCAGACGCTCGACCGTAGTTCTTACCAAGACGTGACTCATGTCCTGCCTGCGATGATGGTGACAAATACTTGCTAGAAGATGGCAACTCCGACTCCACACCATTCGGTCTTGAGCTGGGTCTGAAGTACTTCCTCGAGCTACTGGAATCATACTGGTATGATGACGGTGCAGGCTTCTGCCACTCACTGCCAGAAGGTCTTTCATCAACACGACCAAGGTCAGAGGGTCCGGGATGTTCCATACGACTGAGATCTGGTTTTCTTAGCCTCCTTGGCTCAGCAGCAGGCTGATAGCGACTACTGACTACAGGCTGCTGCTGCTGGCTTTGGTCTACTGAGAAAGATTGTGATGAACCAGTGGCTGACTGATCAACACTACCAAATATTGGCTTGGGATGCAGTGGCACCTTGCGATTGTTGTCCTTAATGACATCAGGATTGACCACCATTGATTCCTGCTTGTGGTCTGACTCAACAGTTGACGGGTATCTAGACTGTGGTCTGTCAGCATTGTCAACCATTGATGAGAGCAGTAAGTGCCCTCTCTCTGAGACTACGTCGTCCTTCTCACCTGCTACTTGCTTTCCCAAGGACTCCGCCACTTCTACACCACCAGGCATCATCTGCCCCCGGTCCTGATGCCCTGCTCCACTCAGCCTTCCAAGTGACTTGCTAGGCTCAGCAACTGATGACACATCGGCATCTTTACGTAGCTGGTAAGCAGCAGCAGTTTCAGTGCCCACTGATTCCTGTCTGTTGTTAGTCTGTAAATGGAGAGCACTATGGGAGTTGGACATCTGCTGAAGATGTCGCTCTGCATCACTCATCTCATCACCAACTGCCATGCCATCCCGACCATATGCCAACATGCTACCATGAGTACCATCTGCGCCTGTGACAACCATGCTTTGTGAAGCACTGGGAAACTGACCAAGCCCACTAGACCCAGATGACACACTGTTGGGTTGAATAATTCGCTGAGAATTCTCCATGCCAGCATCAGTCAGCCGCGTTTGCTGCTGAGTCCGACTTGACACAAGTTGATCACGGTCCAAGTCAGTGTTGTCGGTAGTACAGTCCATTTCATCGGAGCCATCACGACACTGAATGATAGCATTGCACCGATCATAGACAGCAATGCACTCCGATAGCGATGGATCAGCTTTGTTCACACACTCAAACTGAAACCGGTGACAGTCAGCACCTAACAGAAAACAACAACAACAACAAAGCCGTGTATCAGTGTACTGTACAACAATAACAACAACAACCACACTAACCAATGTCAGCACTGTAAAAAATGTAAAGTCCTTCCCAAGCCATAACACTCATAGAGCAGAGCTGATCTGCGTTTCCTTAGCCGTCAGCCAGACACCAAAGGTTACACTGCCAGATGATGAATATGGGGCTAGTGCATCACGCTGTGTGCCTGTTCGCATCCCAGCTTTCGCTGGTCCTCATTGTGCCAACACACAGAGATCCCTGAGTTGACCTAGGTGGCTGATTACATAGGAAGAGATTGTACCCATATGCTAAGGATCATCCATCGAAGTAGTAACTGCACCTGGCAATGATTAACTTGTTGATGTGACCAACGATGCTGCCATGTTACTGGCTAATCCAAACCACCACAGCAGTGTACTATAAACAGCTATCATTAGCAACAACAACAAACAAGTGATGGGTCAGCCAGTCTTGGCTACACACCCAACTGAAACCAACAACAGTCAGCACCTATCAGACAGACAACATCCAAAGTATACAACAAACAACAACAGCTGTCATCAGCATACTACAATTACAACAACAACAACAACAACAACAAGTAGGCTAAAAATAATTTGCGCACTGTTAGTTCAGGAACACAGAATCTCTCTGCTTGTCCGTCAGCACAGTGCATATTGTTTTACTGAATTCGAAAAAATATGAAAATAACCAAAGACGAGAAAGTAGATGGTGGTGGCCAAAAATGGACAAACACAATAAGCTATATACACAAATTCAGTGAATTACAACCGACCTTTATTCACTAATCTGCTGAAGTTTCAGCAAATGGTGTTGCCTTCCTAAAAATGATTTCTATTTGCACTTGAATTATTGGAAATAATTTTCTCTTGCACGGGTAATATGATTTACTGAGACTTATTAGTCTCTCAATATGTAGACTACACTGCTGGTACCTGGTTTATATGAGCTGATAAACTTACGGCAGACAGATGCAACGGTGTGATACCCTGGCTGACAGACACAGTAGCCTCGCAGACACTCAAGATGCTGTTGCACCGCACAGTTGTCAGACGTCCGACATGAACCGTACAGCGACGACGCCTCTGTTAACACACCAGCCACAATGACGTTCTAATGAGCAAAGATGTCACTCCAGTGTCAACATAATATGCAGACGTCCACCTATCTATACACACTTCACACTGCATTGTGCAATCTGAGCCTTATCCCTGACTTTTGGCATTCTGAATCGGATCACCTGCTACTCATGCCATGGGGTATGTTCACACCAACGTTGGTTTTTCCATGCCTTTTTGTTTTTCAGTTAGAAGTCAGTGTGAGGCAGACAAATGTACAAATGGGCAAAACTGATAATTTTGCCTATCAGACAATCATAAAATGAGCCAAATCTACAGTCAGAGCTACCTACGGCTCTATTAGAAAATTCAACTAAACAAAACCAAATTACTTTAGACCAAAAAACAACTGAGACGGTTAGCAACAGACACACAGACATAAACAGAAAGACAAACAGAAAGACAGACTGACTGACAGACAGACAGACCTGTGACAGGGTGCTCAGTTACTGTAGCTGAAACTGTGGCAGTTGTTGTTGGCTGTGTTGGTGATGGCGCCGCTGACACCAGATTGGCAAGATCACTGGCGTGGGTGTCAACTTCAGTCACCATGTGGAAGGCCGAGTAGCCAGTATGAGTAGTGAAGCTGCAAACTGCAGGACTGCCACAGTTGAACAGATAGCAGCCATACTTGCTGTCCTGTACATATCCACCACAGTGTTAATGATAGTGATGATTCGATAATCGATATATCGAAAATATCGATATATCGTTTTCAATATCGATATATCGTATCGTATCGTCAAAAAAAATATCGAATTTTTTGATATATCGCGATATCTTTTATATATCATGATATTTTCGATATATCGCGATAGTTTATGCCAGAAGTTTATATTTTTATTAGTGCATTACCAAAATAATGAGAATAATCAGAGAAAACGACAAACTAACCGAAACAAACTAACTATAGTGTCAAAATTTAACGACACTTAAGACAGTCTATAGTTAATTTTTAAGTTCACTGACACATTTCAGAATGTACGTAAAACAAGCTGCCTTGCTGAATGTTCACGTCTTGTTCTAGTGCTTGTATAAGACTTACATACTTACCATTTTAAAAATATTGATATCGATATCGCGATATTTTTAAAATATCGTATCGATATCGTATCGAAATTGAAATCCTGATATCAAATCATCACTAGTTAATGATACAAATAAGGCCTAAAATTTATTGTACATCCAATTGCAGTCTGGGCAGTCTGGCAATAAAGAAAGAATAGGGGAAATAATAATCTTTTTTTAATTTTAAGAGACGTCCTACTTGCATGAAATAAAATGTCATTACTGAACTAAACTAAACTGACGAATATATTTGTAAAGTCAGACATGAATTTACAAAAAATGTCTTGAAATTTATCAGTGAAGCTTTTGCAAAGAATTCCGACATATATCACAGCCAACGCGGTTGCACTATTTACCAAAAAACAACTGAAAAACAACTGAAAACATCCAAAAATAAATAATAGTTTCGGTTAGGGTTAGAGTTAGGGTTTTTGTAGACAAAACATTCGTCACTGATGTGATGATAAACTGCGTCAGAGACAAACACTGCTTATCAGAAGCTCCTGGCGCTGTTTAAACTTCTAATAACTCTTTGTAAAACGTGTTCAAATGCATGCATGCAATGATTTTGAATAAAATTGTGATTACTGCCTAGCACTACTTTGAGATCGTGACAATATTCTTCTTGGATATGACTAATGGCCACTTTCGGCGACTGTTGGCAGTTGAAAGTTTTGAAGTTAGTTTTATTATTAATTGAACAGTTTTCGTTGCTATTTCTCATTGCACCATTGTACCGGTGACCGTTATCAAGGTACATGTCAACTTATTTCTTGAATTTGTAACCGCGCCAACAAGTTAAAGTTCTTCACCTAAAGCTTAGAACTAGACTAGGGTTTTGTTAGTTTTCAGTATTTAGCTTGTTTTCAGTAATTACAGTTACTGAAAATAATCTGTTCGTATTTAGTTCCACCCGTCCCACCTAGTAGGGATAGCTACTGCACCTTATGCTTGACGATGGCAGTGTTGCACGACGGCGTATTGCAACAAGCCGACAGACATTCGTCCTGATCACTGACATCCGGTGCAATGAGAAACTCGGCTCCTGCCGCCAGCGACTGCTTCGTCTGTATGATGATCCCAGTGCGCTCACTGACCACAGAACAGCTGGCTTCGGCCACTTGTCGTCTGGCGCGGAGCACCAGCCTAACATCACTGTGCCGTGTCAGCGTCAACACTCCCACACAAATCAGCATAACTCTCACTTCAACCGCTAGCATTGCATGCCAGTCTCTGCACGACTAACTTATTACAAATACCAGCCAAACACGCATTTTTTCATAATGTTTTTATCGAAACCAAAACATCTGTCACGGAAATTAATTATCCAGGGTATGACATTAATTTTGGTCTTCCTAGTCACCGAAATTGACCGAACAACAGAGCGTACATGGCGAAATAGGGAATGCAACGCCGGCGGGTATTTTTTAAACGCGGGTTTACGGGTTTCACGGCCTCCAGTACCCGGGTTTTGCGGTTTTGCGTTCTAAAAATAGCGTAGAAGTTTATTCGTAGTGTAGGCCTACAGTTAGTGGTTAAATGTCAGTAGGGCTGTACGAAAATCACGGTGCAAAAGTGAAAAAATCACGGCATACTTTTAGAAAAGTCGCAAAATTCACGGCGAATTCACGGTGCCAATTCAACAATCAGTTATGTATCGTCGTCTCACAAAATGACTAACATTAATCGTTTTTAGTAACTTTCAGGAACAGTTTTAGTAACTATATGCAGTTATACACACAGCAGTGAACGGCTGCAAATGATTATCATAATGATTAACGAGGTCATATTAGGGTCAACTTTCAATGTTTAACTATCGAATTTTACGGATTTTGACACAAAAGTGCAACCCGTGCAAAAATTCACGGCAAATCACGGCAAACGCCAAAATTCACGGCAAGCGTCAAAATTCACGGCTTCCGTGAATTCGTGATTTTCGTCTAGCCCTAAATGTCAGAGGCATGTCGAAAGTCGCCAGCCGTAGACTGGACTGTAAGCGGTTAGATAGAAGTGAGTTAAAACGATAAGAGCTCGAAATTGTGTTATCGATGAATCTACATAACTTAGTAAAATACGAGTTCTGTAACTTATAACTTATTGCCACTATTGCCGGTTATAGACTCCATGAACAATGAGATATAGGACTAATATATATTGAAACGTTGCAAAAAAAACAAGAAATTTGAGCTAATGCTCACGACACGCGCGAAAGCCTATAGCAGTTCCGGTTCAGTAGTTCAGATGAAAATTGGGATGTTCACGCTAAGTTAATATACAAATACCAAATTCTCTATCTGGATCGCATAACGATAGTTCAGTGCAGCTGATGGTGAAAATTTTGCAACTTTTGAATGGTTGCTATGGCAACAGGGATCGTTAAGGGGTACATTTAAATAACATTATAACACCGTTAGATTGCACGACCCCGAAAATATGGGGGTAGGTGCAAACAGCGCGCAATTATCTTTTACGGGGGACCGCTTTGAAGTACACATAGGCCGTAATGCAATTTTTTTTAAAATTGGGGCATAAAAGGGGTAAATTTTAAAATTGTTAATCGAAAACATATAAGGAATGTGTCCGGCGTCAGGACGCTTCGTTTGAGCCATTAGCGGCGTCGGTCGGTCCAACGGGCTGGTCTGTATAGCCGTGCGCAAAGAAAAAATAGACGCCTAACGGCGAATTTCGTGCATGCGCAGCCACGCCCCCTTTGAACCGATTGTAACCAAATTTTGCTTGCGGGGTCGGGTGGACGATGTGATCACTGATGTCAAACTTTATGGAAATCGGTTAAGGGGTTTTGGAGTTACAGGGCCTTCCAAACGCCATTTTCTACAGGCCTACTAAACGTTCATCGCCCTTACAACAGTGTCAGCACTACCGTGCTGCACTGTGAGAAGTCTTTCACAGCTTTGTCGCTTCGATCGTTCCTTATGGCAGCTTGTTTCAGATAACCTGAAGCGCTTCCTTGAGTTCGGCTATTGTTTTTGGCTCTGTTTTAAGCTTGCGGTAAGCCTCCAACATTGTAGGCTACCTTACACGTGATAGTCCATTGGGTTTATGTTCGGCAAATTTGATGGCCATTCTCTGGTCTTTTGTGATGAAATCTAAACAGCTACAGTCTTTAGCCAGTTCTGTGCGCTGAGCACTGTGTATGCTGGCGCGCCGTCCTGCTGTAACCCGGTGGACAGCCAGGACAGCCGGCGATTGCTTTAAAAGAACGATACTTACTTTAGTGATAATTTATAAACAAAATAAATTACTGTTTATCAAAACGTTACTGTGACGTCATCAGCTGCAACGTGGTAATTGGTTTTCGAAAATTAAATAGCATTTTTGTTTAAACATTTTAATGCTGAAAAATCGTTAGGCGATCATGTTAAAATATCTACAACTTCGCCGTTTTTTCAAACCGAATCACACTTCACTTGGCAGTTAGATGTAGAACGTTTCAGTAAATAAACCTCTAAAACTTCAAATTAAAATTTCAAAGGGTTGCTGAGAAAACTTTAGGGAGCTACTTTTTTGCCGCATCCTGTCGTTATTATTTAGCTTTTTTTACTCGATGGCTATTTTTTCTGCAGCTTTGTACATACAGTTTTGTCTTTGTAATAAGTTTATTATATTTGGTGCCTTCTGATGTGCTCATGAAGAATTGATTGATTATGTGTATCGGACGACTTAATTGCCCTCGGCAAATGTATCGAAATTTTTTTGTGGTGCACGTTTGCCAAAAGCTACAAAATCATTTGACACATGTCAAAACTTAAAAGGGAAGACACACACACACACACACACATAT
>Ga0209367_1003558_pt1 | contig 21238 bp, 11 predicted proteins | sample WorMetLIZISLAND2_FD_187412 | JGI IMG/M metagenome (GOLD analysis project Ga0209367, IMG submission 187412) | Marine gutless worms symbiont microbial communities from Max Planck institute for Marine Microbiology, Germany - Olavius geniculatus... ...
GCTAAATTCGCCTGCAGACTGGCTGCAGTCATGCGACAACGAGCCTAATTCTACGCTGTTCGCGTTAGCACTCCAAATCGTTACTGTTTAACTTGCAGTGAAGTCATAAATCACAATGACGTCACATCCGCAACGAACTCATTTGGTGTTTGCAAAAAATATGCTTTTTACTAATATAGAGATTGTAAAAAATTTTAAGTCTGATACATTAATTCTCAATACTTATTGATCAACCCTCGTATGTAACCAGCAGTCTAGGTCAACTCAGTCTTCCATCCCTCCAGGGTAGGTAAATCAAGTACCGGCCTATCTGGCTGGGGTCAAGGTGGGGCACGTTCACTTCTGTCGGGTGGCAGGTAAGACTGTGTGATCCCATATGGCAGGTGATGCTCCGTAGCTCTGAGAGAGGTTCACTCCTTAAGAGCTATACACCTACCTTTACCTTTACCTGTTGTTTTGCACAAGTTTTAGTTTGTAACTGAGAATACGGTATTTTTTTATTTTCCATTTACTTACTTTTAGTATCGGGCATATGTTCTAATTTTACTGACTGCTCGTGCTAGATTTTTATTGTTTGTAGAAAAATCAATTTGGACAGTTATGCCCTTGAGCATCTGTTTCATTAGTGGAAAGGCATTCATGAGGGATCATTTTGATCCAGTAGCACTCAATTTGGGTATATCTTGAGACTGTTGGTAAAAGTGTTTGTGTGGCTGTATCATTAGTTCAGAGAAATGGTTTTAATGAGCATAAGTTGCAAAGCATCAACTTTTAATTGTCAAAAATGTGTTTATTGTTGGAGTATAAAGTATGGCTATGTATGACAGGCTTCGAAACATTCGCTATGTGTTTAACACAATCGTGCTCATCGTGCTGTGGCGTCTGCTCATCGCCAACTCAAATCTCGCTCGTAACTCGTGGTTTTTCGTCATGGGCCTCGTCTTCAAGTTTGTTCGGTTCTTCCGGCTGACAAGCACCCTGACAAGAAGTTAGGTGTCACCCTGTGTGCGTGTGAAACTTTCATACAACTGCAGAGAATAGAAGTTGTCCGCGCACTGTTTTTACACTTACGCCAAATATTATTCCATGTGGTCAGGTTTTTTTTGTCAGCGTGACTTCCATAAGTTTGTTTTTGACCAGAAGATCAGCTGCTAATTGCTGGTATGTTATATGAATTTCGTACATAGCAGTCGGGTAATTGAGCATCTGTATGATCACCGGTGAACAGTTTGACTGTAGTCTGTTTTACTGCTTCGGCTGTCAACAACAGCGTTGTGGTTTGAAAGGATTGGGGGTAAGAAGTGCAGTTTTTCCAACAAATTGCTTCAAGTCTCCAACAGGCGTGCTCAAAATTTCATTTTTGGCTGTAAATTTTCAGAAGGGGGGTTTGCCCCAAAATTGGTATTTTTAAGAAAATTTACGGTCGAGATTCTCGACTCAATAAGAAAGTTTTCTGAGGGTAAAATTTAAGAAAGGTAGGAGGCAATTTGCATCAACAGTTGTTGTCCCACCCCCATCTCCTTCTTGCTGCGATACCACTCACTGTGACAGAATGTATATTTTTGTTCAACTTAGCAGTTTCTGCATGGTTTAAAACCTTGTGTAATGCAAAAAATGCTCTGTACATGTATTAACAATTTAACATTTTAGTGTGTGAACTTTAGTTAGTGTTAGAACTTCAGTTTTCATGGGTTAATTTTTTACGAGTTGTTGACACTTGTTGTGTACTATTACCCAAAGTGTCGTGAAATTAAAAGTAAAAATCTGCACCAGCTACAACCAGACGCAAGGAATAGTTTCAGGCTTAAGTGCAAAAGTGGTTCCATCAGACTGTGGTGGTGATGCAGTGCTGTAATGTATGCTGCTGATGAGATATGTGCACCATTTCTGCTCTGTTCTGTGCATATACTAACACTTCTTTGTGGAGATTGATGGCTTTATGTAGTGCAGTTTGCGTTTCCACGGTGCTCTTTGATAGAGCTGTGTTAGCATTGCGTTGAGTATTGCATAGCTGAACCAATTACGTTGATCACGAAGGTGGTGTTTTGTTTTTTGCATTCATTCCTTGTGCAGATACATTACTGATGTCATATATTTTGTTACATTTAACATCACTGTTCCGTTGATACATTCAAACACCAACAAATGCCATGGTCTTGTCAGGCAAACTGCAGTCTGTGACACAATATCAGTGACTTATGCTGGAAGATTTTAAGGAATGAATAGTTTTTGCTTTGTATGTTTTATGAGGATTGTACGAGTGCTGGACCGTTGCGGTGCTATTGCAGTTGCAGATGCTGTTAGCTAATGCAATCCATGTCCTGGCTTTACCATTGGGAACAGTTTCTGAGTCCATGGTTTAGAAAAGTCTTTTTACACAGAAAAGGCCCACTTAGCACGTTTTTGGCTGACATATAAATGCAAAAAGGGAAAAATTAACAGAAGACTTGTGTAACCATGACATACTATAACCATTTTCATTTGGTGCTGTAACTGTGATTGAATTTTAATAATTGGACAAATTTGGTTAATTATTTGTATAGAATTCTGTTATACTTTGGGCTTTTACGTGAAATATTATACAACGTTTCGTTATTAATTGCACAAGAGACTAAAACCGGGGTCAGTTCTATGGCTTTTTTAGGTATTTTTGTGTGGGTTTACCCCCATAACCCATTGTTTTTGAATATGTACTTTGATTTATTCAGCCTAATGCTATTCATAGTTTAGTTGTGGTAATTTGTGTGTTAGTTATTAGAATGCATTGGTTAACATTCAGGCCTTTTGTTTTGTTGGTTTTGCTGGTACATCCACGAATGATTGGTCAAACAGCAGTCTACTGAAAGTAATTCTGCATATTTGTTTGGTGCTATCATTGCTGCACCAGAGTTTAGTGAAAACGCTGCAGTGTTTAATAGCAGTGGTGTCATGGCCAAAGGGCAGTGGCCCACGCTAATATTTGGGCTGTGGGAAAATTTTGGACAAATTTTGTCGTACAATTTTCATCCAAGAATGCAAAATTTGGAGCTCAAAATCCCAATTTTGCGGAATTTAGGGTCAAAATTGGCATTTGAAGCGTCTATAAAATGTTCCATAATCTTCTTCTGCATCAGAATTTTGCCGGTAAATTGCGACTTTCTGCTTGTGTACTTTTTCAGACCATAATGCCACTGGTTAAAAGCAAGGCTGTGGTGAACGTTAGGAAAACACTTTAAAAACGTTTAGCACACTTTGCCAACTTTGAGTAAAAAACGTAACCTCTTTTTGCCCGACATATTGACTGAATCTGTTGTTTCACAATGCAGGTTTTTCATATTCCCGTAATTTTTGCTATCATATATGAGATAGTAAATTTTGATACATAATCTCTCGCTGTGTTATTAGTAACATTTTATTTGTGTATGTAAATATTTTACATCACTGTCATTTTTACCTTGGTTGGTTCTACGTGTATTAAAATTTTTTTGAAAAAAAAACTTGTAAAGATGTAAAAATAACATTATCAACATGTTTTTATGAAAAAAGAGAGAGAAAAACGTTTATAAGCATTTACTACAACTGTGTTTAAATAAAAGTACTACAGCTAATGCTGAAGGTCATGGGCATTAATCGTCAGTTAGCATATGTTATTGTCGAAGACATTGCACTCATATTATTGTTGCATTTGTCGCAGTTCAGAACCCAGTCGGACCACAGGGTTAGTGATATATTTCATGACAATTTCTGTAGCTTTCTGCTTAGAATATCAGCGGAAGTGAAGACCATTTAAACCGACGCTGAAAGTACCAAGTCCTGCAGACATACTAGCAAGTCCCACGGATTGTCATTACAGAAACATGCCAAATAAATGTGATTATCTGTCGACTTTTTAAAAATATTTTGACTCCATTTCATGTTGTTCATCTTTTGTAACCGTCTGCCTTTATTTTAAGTGGTTTCAGTAATAAATTTTGTGATCTTTGCCAGAAAAGTGTGCCATGAAGTAGGCTGTCGTACGATTAGGATCTGCATGTTAGATTTGGCTGCTGTATTAACATTGGTACTGAGACAATATAGTGTTACTGCGTGATGATTGTATCCTGACCAATTGACACCTTTTCCAGTCTCTGGCTAGCTTTGTAATGGCATTCTGCATAATTGATGGTTAAAAACGTACATCATTGTTATCATTTTAATTAGTATTAGTGCAAAGTGCTTACAAAGATGCTTTGTGTGGTCCCAGTAACACTTTGCTTGTGCCGTGCTAATGACATAGCTCTAGCTGAGCATTCTGTGCTAACGAAAATATATTTCAGCATATTACCCTCATTGCACGTCATAGTTTCCATGCATGCACTGGCATTGGCAGTTAATGGACCAAGTATTTGTTTTATAAGTTAATTTGGTTGCTGGTGTTTATGCAGCACAAATAAATATATGTGCATTAATTTATGTTATGCATCTTTGTAGCATTGCCCCCTGTCCTGCAGTAAACAGCATTATCACATTGATGACTCTCTGGAGGATAACAGGGAAGATTATTAGAATTACCATTATGTTAATTACATACGCAGGCGTATAATGGAGTTCTTACAATTTTAGGTTAACCTCATTTTTGTAATTTTAGTTATATGTTTCTGTAAAGTTTAAACTTTCTGTTTATTGTAAAGTTTAAATTTACCGTTCCATCGTTGTGTTTGTGTGCATTCTGTCTGAAAAGGCCGTCCCCGAAATGACCTATACTTGTCGGGTAGGACGTTAAACCCTACTCACTCACTCACTTTGTAGCATTACTTTTATCAACAGCTATGTTTAGGCGTAGCGCTTAGTTTTCTGTTTAATTTTTGCTTATGTTAATATTAACTCGGAAATTTTTTTATGAATTATTGAAAACTTTAGTAAAAATTTGTTTGCTGGTGAATTTTCTGAAATGACTAAAAATGCACTGTTGCTGTACAACCTGTTGTCATGCCTGTGTGATTTGATTGTTTCGGATATGATTCCATGAAGCAAATCACCTATTAATTACTTGCATAATTACTTTTCCACAATCTTGCCTTTGTCTGTTGATTTTTTTTTGGCTTATGTTCTAAAGTAGCCTTGCACATAGGCATTATTTCACCTAGTGATTACCTCTTTGTATGGTTTGTTGTATTATAAACTTATATCTGTCTCGGGGTTGCCAGATTTTTGGGAAGTCTTGACGCACAACACTGGCGAAAAGTAGCCCAGTTTTATTATATGTTACTCAATGGAAGCTATTGATTTAAAAGTCGCCCAAAAGGTAACAGGCAGTGCGTCAAAGCCAAATCTTCGAGCGCCAGCGGCTGTCAAAAGTCGCTCTGTTGGTGCTTTTTGGTCCAACCTGTTGACCCTCTGTTGATACTGTGTCTGTTGTCATCTGTTGAATGTAGCTGATAAGTTTGTTCTGTTGTAGGCCTAAGTTACTTTTACCTTCGACTCGCTGGTAGCTTTTTATTACAAGTATTATTAAACTTTGTATGTGACGATTGGCATGTTATTATAAATTGTGAGAGCAAGCAATACAATACGAATAAAATAAGATAGCACTGTGGACATTAACGATTAATCACACAATTAATTGTTACAAATTTGAATGATTATTTGATCAGTAAAATTTTATTCATTAACATTTTGATTAAAGTCGTCATTAAAACATTATGTACGAGTGAATAGAATGACATCATGTCAAGTATCTGAAACATCTTAGTCATCAGTCTGTTTTCCACTAAAAGTCAACATTTTAGTCTGTCCACGAGACTGAGTTAACACGCTGAATAATTTCAGTTTGGTTCATCTGCAAGAGCTTATACTTATAGCTCAATAACTGGAAACTTCGCTAAACAAAAATCTTCTTTGGCAATTACCATTGTTTTAATCAAAACTAACGTTAATTTTTGTTAAGTTAACTATTTAAAAAATTAATCGTTACCAATCCTTATGGCAGCCCACAGTGAAGATTTCGTTGACTCTAGCTTGCACCGTTTTGATAGGGCTCAAGGGTGTGACGGACAGACAGACAGACATCTAGACGATGGCTAAGACGCGCGAAGCATTACATGCTGTAGCCTGTAGCGCGTAAAAATCAATAAACTACACACTGTCAGTCCACACAGTTAGTACCCTGTAGGCCTAAGTCTCTGCTGTGGCGATAAAATCAGCCAGCCGGCCTGCTATAATGTTTATGCACATTAAAAGCCTATACACTGAGTTATTAAAATACCCGCACTGTAGGCTACTTCTGTGACGACTGTGGCAAATGCGGACTATTTTAACATCTTTTTGACCACTTAATTTTGGAATGAAAACTAGACTGATAGGCAAACTTTAATATATTACATGAATGTCATAAACTGAAAAAAGCTGAAAATGTTTTAAACGGAAATGAAATGAGCGTAGTTGAGATGGAAGATATTGTTATGTTTGTAAAACATAAAAATCTAAAAACAGGCGGTAATGAAGAAGATAGAAGCCACAATGCTAACGATGAGGTAAAGAACGGATAGAAAGGAGGGACACAGTGAACACGCGTAAAGTATCGAGGCAGAAACAGCAAAGTTAACCCATTAGTGCCTGAATTATTTTATAGTTTGCCGTCAAACTAGGTGTCCCATTTTGGGGGACGCTAGGCATGAATGGGTTAATTGCTAGTAGGCCTAAAGCTATAGAATTTGAGCGGTTCACGCCACTGGACAGTTGGATGCGTCGACGACTCCCTGTTTAAATCTGCGCCAAAGGCTTAGCAATATAGCAGCAGCAAATTATCTACCCGACGTCAAAAGCAAACGACGCCAACAGCACTCACGCGTAGACAGTGTTAGACAATAAGAATAATTAGCACTTATGGTGTGTTTTTCTCGAATGAATAAAATCAAACACATTCAAGTTTTGCAAGGAAGTGCGACAGCGTACTAAAGGTGAGAGTTTAAAGTTTAGTATTTTATTTGTGCTTTTTCAACTGCAAGAATAAAACAATCTTAAATCGATCTCTTTGTTAAAGCTGCCGAAGAAGAAACTGCGACAGTGTTTTTGACTCACGGTGTATAGAGTTGTTGACGCGACGCTTAAAACGCACCGTAGGCCTACACTGTATATGCCTACTGTACATTGGTTCGCCTTACTTGGATCTGCATGAATCAACAACAATGTCGCGTATTAAATAAAGCCTGCGGGTAGTAAATACTACGTAATATTTACCACGATCGTCGTTTTGTTTGCTATCGCATCGTCTGTTTTCCCACGCGTGGAAAAAGATGTCGTCCGGGCTTCTGACGTCAACGGGTGTGCGGGTACAGCGGCGGGTGTTGTCGACCGTTGCCCGCAGACAGCTGAAGACTATGACGTTATCAGTGACGTCACAAGTGACTTCATCACCACGGCGACATCGCTCAACAGACGTGGATGAAACTGACCAGGCGGCAGTCGTATTGGACTCGAAGCGACTGGACACTAGGTCATTATCGTCATCCATTCCGCGAGTCACTAAAGATGACCACGTCGACAGACACGTGCGCAGCTCAGGTAAATCTACGAAAGATGTAGCTCATGCCTTGGACGTTTGATAACTAAAAATTCTTTCATCTTCAGAGGATTTTCCCCTGACACCCAGACCAGCGGCTTTGGCCCTCGACTCTGCTAGAAGCTCGCTTTCTACGCGCTTGCCATCTCTTCCCTCCCTAAGTTCTCTGTCACCCTAAACCTCTAGATCCGCCCCTGACGAACATGCAAACTTCGTGAAATAACTTAGCTAACCTATAGCTGAATGTACTACAGTACTTCTGTGGTGTTTTGTATAATAAATTTTATCTCTGTGAGAAAAAAGTTAGCTCGCCTCACAGAAGAAACGAGCAGAACCAGCAGCAAGTTTCAGTGAGACTCAAACGTCTTCGGTCGGATCAGCTGGTCAAAGATCGATACCAAGACACATCGCTTTTGATGAGATCCGTCGCGTGGACGTCTCGGTCCAGAATAAGTTATACTTATACCCCATTTACACAGTGGAGCTGGCTCGACTTCATGAATGTTTACACCGTTTAAACGACGAGATATTTTTACGTTATTTATTGTCTTCTTGAGTGAAGATAGTGGAGCTAGAGAAATCTTTGTTTCAATGTATGACCGTGACACCAATGTACTTGCTGTGTTCAGGAGCCTATCGTCGTCTGTATGACGCCATCTACAGGCGGAGCGTCGACAAACCAGAGGAGTTCTGGGGCGAAGCGGCCGAGGATATCGCCTGGTTCAAGAGATGGGACAAAGTCCTCGACAACTCCGAATCTCCGTTCACTAAATGGTAACGAAAAGGAAAACCTCGGAATATTCCAAGACAGTCGTGATTACAGTGATGTAGTATGGAGACTGTAATGCCGAAAGTAATGCTGGACGTACCCAGGAAACACACTCGAATTAATTTTGATTTCAATCACATGTGGAGCACGAATATATAAAAAAATAAATAGCCTAAATAAATGAATAAATAAAACTGCATTTTGTTTTGTCTCACTAGTTTTACTAAAACAATTCGGCATCTTTACTACAAACAAAGTAGGCTAAGGTTGAACATTATTTTGCAAACTGCTGACGATACTTGAAGCAGACATCGGCTGCGCGATCGGTTAATCGTACATATGTAGGCCCCAGGTTTATGCAACGATCCGTCGATAGCGCTGCCCGATCAACTGATTTATGGGTTAAGAATTACGGTTAGGTGAAGGTGTTTACAAACCCGAAGCTTATATACCATATGCCTAATTGCGTGGCGGAATATAATGATCGCGCAGGTGCGATGATTTATCGCGCACAACATACGACAAACATGGCATTAATGGTATCATTACGCTATTTTAGTGCACGGACTACTCACGTTAGATCTATATAATCATATCACACAGCTTGTTTTACGTACAATGACAAGCACGTAAGGTAAGACAAAACATGCACGTTAACGTAACGGTTGTGTGTGGAGGTTCGTCGGCGGTGAGCTGAATACGTGCTACAACTGCGTGGATCGTCACGTGGAACGTGGCTTCGGCAGCCAGCCAGCCATCATCCACGACAGTCCAGTCACCAACTCCATACGCAGCATCTCCTACAAACAGTTGCTCAGCGAGGTCTGTCCGACTTTATTTTCACCTGTATATTGTGTAGAAAAACTGCTTGCTTCTGATACTCTGATGTCACTTTGCTGAAAGTCACAACTGTAGTTTTGATTACAACAGCACTTGGCACTGTAAATTAGCGCACCTGCCACTGTTGTACTAAAAACGTTTATGGTTTATCTGCGATCAAAACGCATAATGCGGCCTATTATACGACAAGCGCATAAAAACAAAACGTTCATTAATGACGTTGATTTGTGCCATTAGTCCAGTTTTTTTGAACCAGCCTGCTGTAATGCTGCCTACTGCCAGGTGTCTCAGTTTGCGTCAGTCCTGGAGTCGCGAGGTGTGGTCAAGGGTGATCGTGTGCTCATCTACATGCCGATGATACCGCAAGCGATCGTCGCCATGTTGGCTTCTGCTCGTATTGGCACCATCCACTCGCTCGTCTTTGGTGGATTCGCCTCCAAAGAACTCGCTACTAGGATCAACCATGCACAGGTGATACATACTGGCATATACAGCCGGAATGGATTTTTGGTAATCGTCTGTTAGACGCGTGAAAAATTGCGAATTTGTGTGTATTTACTTTGCAAAAAAATATTCGTTTGTAGGCTAACTTTGCAAATTAGTAGTTCAGATGAATTAAAAATTGTTTTGACAAAATTAGTTGTCGTTGAGGAGCATATGTAGTGTAAAATAGGCTAAGTAGAAGTTTAGTGTGCTTTAGATGACTTCCGAACTCCGAATGTGGAAACTGTAATGATTGTAAAACAGTAGAGAACTTTAAAGTTAAGGAGCAACAAAGACGCAAAGCTTCGACCTAAGTGGTGCATGCACTGTGAATGGATGCCATTAGAATACTTAACACAGACACTTTTAATCAGAGTTTAGCGATCGTTCGTGACACTTGATAGAACCACTAAAAAACGGAAAACTTTTGTACAACGCTGATTATTTTTGCTCTGTTTGTACTGTGACAGCCGAAAGTGATCGTGAGCACTAACTGCGGCATCGAAGTCAAGAAGATAATTGACTACAAAACCCTCCTGGACCAAGCAATTGAACTGTCCGCCTGGAAACCGCAGACGTGCATTATATACAACCGCAAATACGAACAGGTCTGCAGATAAAAATCAATGGTAAAGCATGATGCTTTAAAGCATTTTAAGTTACGTACTGAGAAATAGACAATCGACCTGTTTTAGGCTTTTTACTATTTCCGAAATAGTCGTTTTCCTGTTTCTCATTAGGCCTACGTAATTTAGAATAGGAAAGCAATTAACATTATATTATACATCCGTTCATATTTTATACGATTTTGCTTGGATTCAGCTAAACATCTTTAGCATAGGCCGATGACATGATATGGTTCTTCGATTATTTTTTTACTTTTTGGCTAACCGTACTAACTGTCGAGCTTATATTGTGACTAAACCATACGCCGTAGTGGGTCGGCAATGATAGCGTTGGATAAAGCGATGACGAGTTCCTATAGGCTGGCAATAGTAACCATGTTTCTATCTGCAGCCGTTTGGCCGAAATTTTGAATGCAAAGTTGCTGCCTACAGCGAGCATGTATTACGTGCGCCGTATTACCGTTAAACGTCAAATGTCAAATGTAAATTTATATAGCGCATTATCGTTAAAAACCGTATTCTAGCTTTGATTGTGACGTTCGATGTAGCAGCGTCACCATAGAGTTTCAGTTTGGTTTCAGTTTCAGATTATGAGCTCGATAAGCAAAAACTTTTATTGCTCATCTCTTGCAATCATATGTTCGTCCAGACGTTCGTGTATGGAACTGTAATCACACCGAGAAATCGCTTTCTCTTTGCTACCAGAAGTCGGATATAAGTGCCACTCTATCGACAGCTGGGCTTGTTGTTAGACAAGACATACAGTTTGTTTATATCGAGCTGCTGAATGCTGAGCTGTATATAATTGCTGAGTGTAGTTTGCTGACGCGCCGTTGGCTCGCGGTCGTGACTATGACTATGACGACCTGATGTCACGAGCCAAGTTCCTGGACTGCATTCCTGTCAAGTCAGACGATCCTCTTTACATCCTATACACTTCCGGCACTACTGGAACACCAAAGGTTTGTTAGACTAATGGGGTGTTTACACGATCTAGCAAACGTCCAGCAGACTTCCAGCAAATGTATTCAAAATACACGTGCTAATGCTGGACATTCGCCGGAAGTTTGCTGGACGTTTGCTGGATGGTTTAAACACCCTATAACTGACTGGAAGAAACAAAACCGTGCTAGACTTTTTTATGTTTGAGTTTTATGTTAATTTACCTCCGTCGTAAAAAGAAGGTTATGTTTTTACCTGTGTGTTTTTGCATTTAATATTGGCTCATGACGGAGCACGGTCTAAGGTCTAGTGGATTAGATGCTGGTAGGTTGCCAAATCCGGATTACGATCCGAATACGAAAATAGGGAATCTCTGAAACGTTTATGCTCTCCTGAGTGCGACTGTTTTTTTTCTATTTACCTTAAAATGTCTTTGCAAACTCGCAGTGTAGATATTCGAATTAGTCTGTATCATTTTTACATTGCAACTTGTTTGTCGTGAGATGATTTGTTTATTGTTAAATTTGAAACTGATGATTATCACGAATGACATTTAATGATAGTACTTGTATGCAGGCGGTTGTCCGGCCAAACGGAGGTCACGCGGTCGTACTAAACTGGAGCATGTTCACTATTTATGGCGTCAATAAGCACGAGGTATTTCGATCGCTGGACTAATGTCTGATATCTTCGTTTTCTGTCGTTTCGTTTGGAGTATGAGGACGTAGTAAATCTTCTGTGCTTTGACGTTGATGTAAAAATTTCTCTGCCAATAATTTCCATAACTTTAGTTTCGAATACCCGGCTTGACCTACAGTAATTAAGGCGGAAAACAAACAAGTCTTTAAAAATTCGGAGTACCGGCTAATAGTGGTAATATACGCGTATTCTTTTTTTATTTTTTATTATGCAAGTTGTAATCGCACACGAAATATGTGATAGACAAAAGACGGTCAAAAACAAAATGCCACAAGTACGACTTGAATACAATTTATAGACGCGTGACAGCAGCTGACAAGCATTATTTCACCGAGAACTAAAAAAAACAAGCAAAATATCAGCCGTTTGATACATTATTAATATCGTCTCTAATGACATGTATTGTGTATTATTAAAGGGGCACCTGTTGGTATTGCGTATGCAATGTATAGACGTGGTTTGCGGCGTCAGATTTGGGTTGGGTTGTCGGTCACTCGTACATTGCGTACGCTCCACTTCTTCATTGCAATACGACAGTACTCTACGAGGCCAGTTCTCATGCATTATTTTTATCGTTTCGTTTTTATGTGTTTTTTTGTTATTTAAACTTTAAATCTTTTTTGTTATAATGTTTGCCGTCGTCTGTTAGTCGATTGGAGTAGACCAGTGTTCTTCACTATGCGTTTATTGATCACTAACAGAAAGTCGCATAAGCCCTTTTAGATGACACAAAAGTCGTCGACCTTGGATGATCTTGAATGGTCATTACGCACTTTGCTATGGCAATCGTCCGGTATTGTGGCTGCATGGTACGTCGTGGGGGCTGGCGACGGTACTGTCAGTCAACGTCGAAGCATGCATTGTCTGTGTTATATGTAGGGTAAGCCGGTTGGAACTCCAGACCCGAGCGCATTTTATCGCATCATTCAACAGCACGACGTGGCTGCCATGTTCACTGCGCCGACCGCCATGAGAGCCCTTCGCAGAGAGGTTCCGTTCGTCTACGTGCTTTAAGCGGAATTCACACTACGGACGTACTACGGCTTTTATGTTTACTTTTTTCAGTTTTTTCAGAGTTTTAGTTTTGATTATTATTCTTTATTTCTCACCTTTTCAGTTTTTTTCTTATTTTAGTTGTCTTTACTTCAGTCATTTTTTGAATTTTGTCATTTTTACATTTAACACTATTTCTATTCTCAGTATCTCTCATTTTATTTTTCTTTTAAACGTTTCAGTTCTGTTTAGTTTATGTGCTAGATTAAACTGACAGTTTGTTTGTCAGTTTTTGAGTGCAAATTTTCCATTGTATTGTATTGTAGTGTATTGTAAACGCGTGTAACACGTTCATAGTGTGGATGCCCATTTTCGAGCTTGATTACAGCAGCTAGATTACTCTCCTTTGTTTTTTTGTCTTTTTTGAAGTCTTTTGTTTAGCGTTAAGTTAAACCAGGTTATGTGACACAGCGACAGACTTTTACCGCCTTGATGGTGTCTTCTCCATGCAGTGCATCGATGGTCTCTCTCTTCTTTCTATAGCCGTTTGAGTCATTCACCATTGAAAGGAACGCCGTAATTGCTTACATTTTCAGACACGAGATGCTTGATAATAGTCATTGCACAGCAATAAGGATGAGCTAAATTCACAGCCGCTATTAAACACGTCAGAGTTCTTTGCTTACATGACGAAACCTACAAGGAGCGTAATGATCAAACTGCAGTTGCCAGTAGTGCATCTTTTGGCATTCTGATTGTATCGTTTGTTCATATTCGTTCTACACGCACGTCTGTCGTATGCTAACAATAAACTATTTTTAACAAAAAAGTTTTGTACTACAACTACGAAGACAAACTGTCATTCGGTTTTGGGATAATGGGCCAAAAAGTAAGGTGCTAAAATACCAGTTTGGAGCTTTGTTTTCGCTATGTCTCAGCCTCAGTCAAGCAAAAAGCGAAAGAAACCATTAAACAGCTAAAAGTGATACAGCTGTTTAGTTATTGATTAGAATCAATGTTGTTTATTCACGACGACTGTGACGTTTCTGCTGCTGGTGATTTTTAGGATCCGCATGGAAGTTTTGCAGCCGACTACTCGATACCGAAGTAAATATGCTAAACTTTTTTAAATAAATTTGATGATCTTTTAAAACATTCCGTATATTATTTGCAAAGTACTTATTGTTTTATTAATCAGTATTGAAATTTACTGTCCCTGAAACGATATTCGAATAATTAAAACGAGATATTGTTCTGTTCAGTTTCCGCTACATGTTTCTCGCTGGTGAACACTGTGATCAAGAAACGTTGCATTGGGTTCGCGAGCGTTTTCAAGTTCCCTGTCTCGATCACTGGTGGCAAACTGGTAGGTAGCGTATTACTATTAAAGACCTTACTAATTAACGTACTTTACGAGTAAATTTAGGTTCAAATATCCAAATTTGCTGAAAAACTGCGTGTTGCGTTTATCGCATGGATCAAATTTTAGACAGTTGTGTTCGTAATAGCTAAGAAATGTTTTTTCGGAATGTTTTTGTGTGATAGCGTTGTATCGTTACCACTGTGTGTCGAATAAAAATTTATATTACTGAGAAGAAATTTAATCTTGTCTGAGAATTTGGTATTGACATTCGTTAATCAGTTTCGGACTTTGGAATTAGCGGTACTCAGTACACCAAAATATCTTTTTAGACAGTACTTTAGGTGATGTTTATGATGTGGTGGATAATTACAGAAACTGGCTCTGGAATTACCGGCACTTGTGTCGGATTGGGCAATGAACTTTACCCAGAAGCAGGAGTTGCGGGGAAGCCAGTTCCTGGGTTTGACGGTCAGTTATTATATTATTTTGTATGACTACCTGATCATATTCAGTTTCAGGTCTATTGTGTCGAGCACTGACAAAAGACATATGGCAGGGTAAACGGTTGTATTGTGTGAACATATGTTGAGGGCAATGGCCTATTGTGCCGGAGGAGTGACAAAAAGGCATATGTGTAAGGTCAACTGGCCTATTGTGTGGACATAATGGAGACATATGCCTGATTAAACGGGTCTATTGTGACAGGCCGAAAAACAGTACGCATCAAAAAAGACATAATAATGTGAGGTCAACGAGTCTATTGTGTGGACATATAGAGCCATATGTCAGACATATGGCGGGCCAAAGTACGGGCAGAATTCTTGGTTGTCATCTACTCACACCGGTGCGTGTAAATGGATTTTCGATTATGTGCGAGAATTTTTTCTACACAGTTTTGCTTCAAGGTAGGCTAGCAAAATGTCAAAACTGTGAAGAACGCTATAGTTACTCACATTTTCATAATGTAGACAGTAATGTGGGGATTTGACGCACGAATAGCTAAGTGAATTAAACACTACTGTTAGTAATTTTGTTCCCACCATATTTGACGGTATATCAAATATCAAAACATACCATTCGCGTAGTTGTAGTTGTGGTTGTACTTTGCAGTGTATAGTTCTTATGACAATGCTAATAATGTTGTAACTGTTATGAGTTGTGTCCTGTGCTCAGTGCGTGTGGTTCGCAATGACTTGTCGCAGTGTGCGCCCGGCGAACTTGGAAACATCGTCGTCAAGTAAGTCAGCGCTACGACATTTGCTGTTTTACGGCTATCAATTATGTGCTTGCCTGTAAAGTGAAGTTTTGGTCCAACGCAATGCACACAATGTATGCAACTCAACGCAACCCAAGTGGAGTACTTCATCGCAGTCGTATTAAATTTGCAGAAATGGACAACAACACAGACTGGGCTGCACGAAATAATCTGACGCTCCACGTGATAAGAACTACTGAAACTGTTATCTACGACTGCAGAAAGACACGGCAGGACACACCGCCACCGCTGCCAGGCATCATCCGAGTCGACACGCTTCGCGTTCTCGGCGTGACTCTGACGAGGAGACTGTCAGCATCAGACCACATCCGGCGAGTAGTCAGCGAATGTTCGCAGACTTTGTACGCGTTGCGTGTGCTGCGTCACCACAACCTGACCTGGCCTACACAGTCTTTCGGTCAGTCGTCGTCGCGAAGCTGCTGTACGCCTGCTCAGCGTGGAGCGGCTTCATCACGGCATCTGATCCTCATCGCGTCGGTGCGTTCCTCCGCCCCAGCAAACGCTCCGGCTACCGCCAGCCAGATCTACCGTCCTTCGACGAACTGCTGGAATACACCGACGATAAACTGTTCAATAAACTATGTAATAACCCCCAACACTCACTCCGCTATCTTCTACCACCACCTAACCTGGCATCACAACATTACAATCTCCGTCCCACCTCATCTCATAACAGACAATTACTTACACGCTCCGGACACCTGGCTGATGCCAACTTTATTTCTTAAATTGATAAGGACTGTTACTGATCTCTGACACAACAGTGACATTTTTGCTGTTTATTGCTCATTTATCGTTCTCCTACAATTCATAGAAAATGCTTTGAGCTGGCTGTGCTACTTAAGTCTGTAGGCTACCTTGTACTACATTCGAAATTTGTTTTAAATCACTGACATACTACTTAAAACTTACTTTTTTTTTGTTAAAACCGTTTTATGTATGCTTGACCTAAGATATGATACTTACCTACTTGTTAACATAATCGCAATATGTTTATATTATTTGTAACAACGAATGCGTTTTGACATTCGCGGTAATAAAGAAATGAATGAATGAATGAATGAATGAATGAATGAATGAATGTGCTGATTGCATAGCTATACGGTTATGGCTTAAATTAAGCTTACGTGATGATGCTGTTAGCAGCTATCAAGAATAAGCATTTGGCTCCAAAAATTGCGTTTTGGGAGTTTTAAACTTTTTCTTGATAACCAGAGATCCACAGCTAATCCGGGAAAAATGTAGGAAATGACAATTAAAGCGGCTATGCGTCAACGTTAGATTATAGTAGGTAATACTGGAGCACAAAATAACTATATTCGGTTATGCATTTTTCTTGTAGATTTTGTAAAGAGTTTTTTTTACCTTTAACGTGATTTAATTTCGAATTTATGCATACGACTGTAACACCCTGCTTTTCTGTTTTTTAAAATTTATTTAATTTTGTTTCACTATTTTTTACTTGATAATGCACATTACTTGGGATTTAGAACAGTTTTGCAGTGGATTTTGCGATTTTTTGGATTTTCGTCCACTAATCAATGTTAGCTGTAACTGTTAGCAAATTATTTCGCAGGTTGCCGCTGCCACCGGCCAACTTCGCCACGCTCTACAAAGCAGACGAACGATTCAAGGAAACGTACTTCAAAAAATTTCCGGTAATTTTTTTCTTAATCTACATAGCGAAATGCAGTTTAAACGGTTTAAATGTTGTTTGACAATTATTGTATTATAACGCTACTTGAATGATTTTTGCGTTATACGTTTATGCGTTTATACTACATGATAGCTATCGCGAGAAGTAAGGCTGGCAATGTTGTTGATGGCAGGGTTACTATGACACGATGGACGCCGGTTTCTTCACGGAGGAAGGCAACGTAGCGGTGATGGCACGTTCTGATGACGTCATCAATGTTGCTGGACACAGACTGTCAACAGGTGCTCTAGAAGAGGTAGTATTTATTACGCCGTCAACGAATGCAATAATTCGCGCTACGCACGAGAGCATATTGTAAAAAGCTTGAGGTTTGATGTAGTGGTTTGTTCGAACAAAGAATAAAAGACCAGTTTTTACTTTTTTCTAAAAAAGAGTTTACACTTTTTTCTTTAAAATTTAGGAGCCCTAACCTTGCATTCGCCGTGTTGGATGGAATTTGTTTTTTGCAGAACTTTGCACATAGTGCATACTCCCTGGTGCATACGTACGTCGTGGACACGACGTTGAGTGACGTGTAGTGTATTTTATGTTAGGCTATTCTAGATCACGACGAAGTTGCTGAGGCCGCTGTTGTGGGACTTCCAGACAAACTCAAAGGTCACATTCCGTTGGCAATATGTGTACTCAAGTCAGGTAACGTCTTTCCTTTGTTACTTAGGTGAGAAAATCTGCATTATGCTTTAGCTAGCGTCCTTTGACAAACTGTTACTTTTGGGTACTACTCGGTCTAACTTGTGTGCCTATAACCCTGTGAGTCCATGGTGAAACAAAATGTTAACAGCAGAATGTTGCACTATCCACTTGAAACAATTTGACTGCTTTGCACTGTTCTTTTTATCTGTGCCATTGCTATAGCATAGCATGGGACAGATTATAAAATCACTTGCGTCTGTCTGTCATTCTGTCATTCTGTCAGTCTGTCTGTAAACACTCCTATGGCCGCAATTTTGATTCGATTCTGATGAAATTTTGCACAGTGATTTGGGGCCCAAAAAGTAAAATCGAATTTGTTTGGGATAAAAAATCTGATCACTCCTTCCCCTATTTTTCCCCATTCAAAAAATTGCATTACGGCCTATGGGGAGTTCAAAGCAATTTCGCGCTGTTTGCACTTACCCCCATATTTTCAGTCTTGGGCTATTCGATTGCGTCATTTAAATTTTCCCACCCTGTTGCCATGGCAACAAATTTTGGGACAAAATTGACTATAACTCAGCACCGTGAAAGACAATTGCTAGCTGTTTTCACTTACCCCCTATTTTCGGGCCAGCGCTATTTGATGGTGTTATTTGCATTCTTCCCTGACGACCCCTATTGCCATGGCAACGAATTTCGAAACAAAATTGATTATAACTGGGCTCCTGCAAAAGCTAATTGCACACCTTCCCCCTATTTTTGGCCCGGGCTATGCAATGGTGTCATGTAAATTTTTCCCCTAAAGACCCCTGTTGTCATGGCAATCAACAGCTTTTATTCAAAGACAAAATTGGCTGCAGGCTCACAAAATCGTCGAACACTGAAACGTAGCTGCTAGGCTATATAGCGTGGCAATGGGACAGATACCTCGTTCCACAGAACGTATTTCTAGTGTTTACGATGAAATAAAGCATTTGCCGGCAAATCGTTTCAGATGTGGCAGAATCGCAAAGAAACATAGTTGAAGAGGTGGCGGCAACAGTACGGCAGAATGTCGGGCCTGTCGCCAGCTTGAAAGACGTCATAATCGTGCCACGACTTCCCAAGACGAGATCCGGCAAAATTGCTCGCAACACGCTCGCTGCCATCGCAGCCGGACAACCCTACAAGGTATCCAACGTGAAAGCGTGTACAGAGCGACGTAACTGAACTGAACTGAACTGACACGGTTTAGTTTTTGACGAACTGACCAATGGGCGAAGCGAGCAAAGAGGCCATGGGTAATTGGCTGACGCGTACGTGAGCTTACTCTCCTAGGCCACCGACGCCGTTAGACGGTGCCTACTGTAACACATTACTGCTTGCCATTGGTCAGCTCATCAAAAACCAAATCATGTCAACTCAGTTCAGTTCAGTTACGTCGCTCTGTACTCGTTTTAAGACATATTTGTATTTTGTAATTCTGTCCTCGGTCCACATGCAGGGAGCCGGATGTCCAAGTTGCCGTCCATCTGTGTTTCGACTTGCCACTATACTGTATAGGCCTATTTATTCGTAAGCAAGATTGAAAAATCACGTATTTTATTTTTTAAAAAAATACGTACATATCTTGACGTAGGCTTATTTTGTTGTAGCGTAGGCTATTTCAGCATGACACGCGTATTTAATTTTTTTTTCAAAAATACGTAACTTGTATTTTAACGTAGTTCTATTTTAGCACAACCCTCACCCGTATATCCTTGAACCTTGTTTGCAAGATTGTAAAAAAATAGACGATAATCGTGATTATTTACTGGTGGAATTAAGCTTTTTAAGCTTACCGGGTATAATTAGGTAAGCCTCAAAATGAAGTTGTTCAAATTGTCTAATATATTATACTATTGACTATGAACGATTAATGTAATTGTTGTTGCAAATAAGTTTTTATTTCTAAAAAATTTTGCACTGTAGTTTTAAGCCCATTAAAGCCCTAACTAGCCTGTAAATTTACTTTTTTTTGTATTTTGTACCTGTGTTTGTGTTATTAACGGTAGATTCCGGTGACAATAGAAGATCCAGCAGTTTACCCGTTAATCGAAAGCGCTTTTCGTCAGGCCGGATATGCAGTAAACTGTAGCGAAAATTCAGATCTGCAAAGCTCAAAGATGAAGCTGTAAAAGATTGTCTGCGGATCTAAACTGCTGCTATACACTGTACACAGAATTTCATGCACAATTGTAACTTGGAAAAAAATTGATATAACTTTATTTTTATTACATAACAATGATAACACGTAATTTATTTCTTGACTGTATATGAGTTTTACTTAACTGCAGTCTGCGTCGACGGTTTAGACTTTTAAATTTTTAAATACCGGTTTTTGCGCTGCTACTGATGGATACAATGAATGTTACATCATTTTACCGTGCGACGCTGATGCAATTGCTGTATTTTTGCTGCATTTTTAAATGCACTTGAAGGCCAGGATGAGAACTGTTATAATCTGTGATACTGCAGGGGCTTATATTTTTTTACGTTTGTAACGCGACAACTCGCCAATTATCGCATCTGTTTTATGCACGGAACATTGATCTAATGACATCGACGTATAGACTGTCTCATCTGGGCACAGTTACTTCGCGACAAACCATCTCGGCGACAAAAGGGTTGGCGACAGACTTAACGGCGTCGTGGATAAAAAAAAGTACCGGTAAGCGGGGCAAGGAGTTCCAATTTTTGGACAGACACTGCAAATTTTCCACAGAGGAGAGGAGATTACGGGCGGTCAAATTTTTTATTGTGCCTGAAAATGTTGACTAATTCGGGGTTCTTTAGAACTGAGCGGACGAAAGTTGTTTGACAGAAAGAAGATTTTCCATCAATTATTATCTGACAGCTTTAAATTCAGGAGAGGATGGGGGAATGGGGCAGTGGCCCTTCCTGTCCCCTCGCCACAACGCCACAGGACAGACTAAACGAAATGCTGAAACGACTGGGCGACAGCTACACATACTGAGTCAGTGGGTGGTGACACGGGGACTTGCAGCATGGTGATCTTATAGAGTGTTATACATTTTCATTATTTTACGCCAGTCAGTTTTTATTCACACATAAATAACGTCGTGTTTGTCGCTGCTACTGAATAATAATTCAACGGTGCGACGTTCGTTATTCTGTTAGTGGCGGCGATTGGTCGTCATCCTTAGCATCGAGTTGATAATAGTGTGAGAGATCGGCGACTGACGCGACGATGGCGTTCTGACATGACGACGACTGCGGGGTGACATCCAGCGCTGGCAGCGGCAGAGGCAGCGGCGATACCAGGGGTGGTCGTTGCTGGGTGCTCCATGCATCCCGGCACTTGTACACCATCAGCGAGTCCGAGCACCACGAGCT
>Ga0209367_1003560_pt1 | contig 21237 bp, 14 predicted proteins | sample WorMetLIZISLAND2_FD_187412 | JGI IMG/M metagenome (GOLD analysis project Ga0209367, IMG submission 187412) | Marine gutless worms symbiont microbial communities from Max Planck institute for Marine Microbiology, Germany - Olavius geniculatus... ...
AAAGTGAGGTGTTCGTCAAATATGAAGCCAAGGTTACGAGCAGAGTGAGTAGTGTTGAGAGAAGAGTTATTTATTTTAGCAAGTTGTTGTTTAAGCCCAATGAGAAGAAATTCAGTCTTGGAGGAGCTGAGAGTTAGTAGGTTAGCAGTCATCCAGGAAGAGATACATTGCAAGACATCCTGAAGGTGAGTTAGATTAGAATGGAAATCAGGTGGGCAAAAAGAGAGGAAGATCTGAGTGTCATCTGCGTAAAGGTGGTGATTTAAGGAGTGAGATGAAATGAGAGTGCTGAGAGGGCTGGTATACAGGATGATAGTAAAGGACCAAGAACAGAGCCTTGAGGTACACCATAGAGAGAACCATGTGGGGAAGACAGACTACCAAGCTTACTATTAATCACGCCCTTTCTGATGAAATGAAAATCATCGACTTTGGATGACCTTGAAGGTCACTGACAACCAGTACGGTCGGCTATGTTAGCGACAGCTGGGTTTTCTGTCTACTTTATAAGTAACTGGATAATGATGATAATGTTCTAATCTGAGTAATTTTGCTCGCCTACACCGCGGACAAGTAGCGTCCGTTGATTAGGCATGAATGAGACTGATAGAAGTCCGGTTTGGATTTTATGTAATCAATTATGGAAAATAAGCCGCGTAGACGGCTGAAAAGCATCTAAACAAGACGTATCGCTTTAATCCTGCCGCGACAGAGCGAGTTCGATGTATAGGAGACATCGGTAATAGCCTACGTCGCAGACTCATCAAGCCGTACAAATGAAGAACGCGCCCGGCGCGAATTACTCTCACGGCTCGTCACTTGAGGCAATCCAACCACGCGCACACTAATCTACAGACAGACAGACCAACTTCGCGAGACGTAACGATGGTCGCCGCCCGGCCATTGCAGACGAATTTCATCGGTGACATGCGGAGAAAAAAAACTGCTGGAAATTTCGTCCATCTGGTTGACACGTTTTGTGACGCTCATGACATGATTGTGTTGTTGCTATTCACCAGCTTCCGGTGTTGTCGTGGTGATATTCAATCCCAATCAGTCAATCAATCAATCAATCAAAACGCATTTATCTGGCGCCACATGTCGCGAGTGAATCGCAGACGCATCATGGCAGAAACAATAGGCTGAGTATTCGCGTTTACTGTGGGCAATATCAAACATTTCAGTTTAAAAATTATAGGGGCCTATTCAAAATAGCGATTCCATTTTTAACGGGCACTCTCTACGCATTTTGTATGTAATAAAACTTTAGAACTAACAAAAATCAAACCCTAATTCAATTATTAAACTAAAAGGTGCTCGTGAGAGTGCATTTTCGCCAAGTGAAGTATCTACAGGGTGGGCCAAAAACGGACCTGTTTAAGCGTTGATAGCTCAGCGATGGTTAGTGGTAGAAAGACGTGTGATACGTCAAAAGTTTCAGAATGCTGTAAAGAATAAAGGACAAATTTGCATAATAAAGCATTTAAATATTCTTTGCCTAATTTGCACAAATATTCGTCACCCCGAAATTCTGCCAAATCTGACTGTAACACATGGATTTAACATGGATATTTGAGCTTCTGTGACTTAGCGATGTTTATTAATGGAAAGGCGCGTAATATGCCAAAAGTTTCGAAATTGTGTACAGAAGAAGTGTACAACTTGCATGTCTCAGCATTTAAATATTCTTAGCCTGATTTATACAAATCTACCCTACCTCTAAAATCATGCTAAATTGGCAGTAACACATGAATTTAAGTTGATTTTCATTCAGCATACAGTGAAATATCAACAATCATTAACACATACGTTGAGTTTAGATAAAATTCAACATAGGCAGTTGCCCAGCTTTTGCATTCATAACCGTCATCAGTCCTTTTAGGCAGCTGATCTACACTGTGTCCCAAAAAAGCATCCCCGACATTTTTGACTGTAACTTGAAAACCGATTATCAGATTTTGATAATTTTTAATAAGAATATTCTAGACACAACTTGCCATCAAACGATTGTTCAGTTTCCCACCTCACCCAATGTATGCTTCTGCACTACCTAGGGAAAGCAGATCAAGCGAAATATGTGTTGAAATAAACAGAAAACCTGAAAAAAACATCCCCGACATTATCGATCATAACTTGAAAAAAGATCAGTATATTTTAATACTTTTTGGCAGAAATATTTCGGACACAACTGGCTATTAAATAAATGTTTTAGTTTCCACCTCACCCAACGTCTGCTTTTGCACTACCTGGGGAAAGCAGACCAAGCACAATACGTGTTAAAATGAATGAAAAAACGTCGATAAATTCCATCTATTTTAATTTGTGAGCCCCAACAGCCGGTCTATTACAAGGTTTGACTGTCATGCAGCATTGTTTTTGCCAGATGAACTTTAAGAATCTTTGTGAAGTCAAGAAGTGACTGGTACAGCCTGCATTGGTCTGGAGCAGAACTTTATCGATACTGCTGTCAATGAATGGAGAAAGCGTCTCCTTGCCTGTAATTGCATAGTGGGCAAACACTTCAAGCAATTTTCCTGCAGGCAGTTGAAAAATGAACAACTGGATGAAATGTTAGCCCGAGTGTCAGAAATGTGAACGAAATGTGTTTTACGCGTTATGTTAATTAAGCAATCATATCGCATGGGATAAAAAAGTGATATTTCGCTGGTTGTGTTTTCCCCAGGTAGTGCAGCAACAAATGCTGGATGAGGTGGAAAACTGAGCGGTCAATTGATAGCAAGTTGTGTCAGGAATATTCATTCAAAAAATTATCAAAATCTGGTAATTGGTTTTCAAGTTACAGTCAAAAATGTCGGGGATGTTTTTTTGGGACACAGTGTATTGCTGGAGTCAAAGTGTTCAGGATCAGCTGAGCCCAGCATTCGATTAGCACACGTTTTATCTGGTCAGTTACTGAACTTTTGTGACCAGGCTATCTGTTGCAATGCCCACACTGAATAATTCACAGAATTTAAATCTGGACTTTTTGGTAGTGAGTTTTTTGAGTTCAATGAACTCGGGCAGATGGGAGTGCAGGCAAATGTTTAATTCCAGGGGTAATGAAAATTTATGCAAATTAGGCCAAGAATATTTAAATGATTTGTTATGCAAGTTCGGCCCTTTTTGTCTACAACATTCTAAAACTTTCGACATATCACACGCCTTTTTACGGGTAACCATCGTTGAGTTATCAACGCTCAAACAGGTCCGGTTTTTTGGCCCACCCTGTACATTAGGCCTATTACTACAACAGTACGTACTACTACTACAATTATTACTACTACTACTAGACCTACCATTTCTATTAATTTTTGGTCAAATTTCACAAATGCAGGTAACATGGCAACAAAGGTCAATTGTGGTAAAATTAGATTTGCCTCATTCTCCCAAACCCCTTGTTAAATGCAAAGATCTTGGAGATATTTCTTATACAAGCCGAGTTACATGTATAGCTCATTTTCTCTCAAATGTCATTGCCATGCCAATAGGGGTCGGCGTAGTAGAACGAGATTGGCTTCATCCAATAGCCTGTCCCCCAAAATCCCCCATTAGATGCAAAGATGTTGAAGATATCTAGTATACAAGCCGTGTTATAGCCAATTGCGTCTCAAATGTCGTTGCCATGGCAACAGGGGTGGGTCAAGGATAGGCCCCCTAAATATAAATGACATGGCTAAATAGGCTGACCCCTTGTGACGTCATGCAAGCTGAGTCATCTCCGCCAGTGTTCACTACGTTTACCTTAGCGGAGATAATAAACTGATTAAAACTATCAAAAATCGATGAAATTTTGTCTTTATCTCCATCTGTGGGCGACAAATGCAGTTAAGGAGCTCTGACATAAGATATCATTATATGAAGCGGATTCTAGGGCGGCGAGCTTGAGACAAGACAACTCACAGTACGGCAAAATAATTACTTATTTACGTATTTCTAAATGATGTTTTTTCCTATCTATAACGCTCAGGAAGTCGACATGTATCATTCATAGCCCAGGACGTTGACGTGTGCGATCTAGGTTATACCATTAGCCCAGCCGCCGGAAGACAACAGCTGTGCCGACTGCGAGCAAAGATATTGCATCCGCAAGCAATCGCCGAAGTCATCCGGTACTATGCAGCATCATCACCGCTAGCCTTGAATGTCCTATTCGGCCCGCCTCAAGTTGCAATGCAAATATTGACCGGGGTTTCGACAATTTAATCTCCCGTTCTCATTGGGTATTGTCGGATACATTGTTATTGCTTGGGGTCACATCATGTCTCTGTCAAATGGCATCTCATTATGTCCAGCGACTTACATGCCGAGTGTGACAGACGGAGAGACCACGCTACGGCAACGTCTGTAGCAATAGCCGCCATCTCTCACGGTTTCAGGCTTTAGCGATGCTGCCTACAGTGCCTAAAATTGATTGTAAATAGCACTGCAAATCTCAGTAGGCCTACTGTTTACTCTCAATAGATGAACATAATAATAATTATTATTTATTATTATTAAAATAAATGACAAAAGACCGCTTTTGTCACATTAAAATTGTAGTAAAATCAAATTAGTTAAAACGTTATTATAATCTGTGATACAATAATAGCCAGAAAAATACGCCTTCTAGTATCAAAACACACGGTGTCTCATAAAATAGACCACTTCTTTAGCCGACCGTACTTAAGTAACGGTCGAGCTTACGGTACGGTTGTCGTCTGTCCGTCGTCGTCTGTCACGGATGTATTGTGGCTAAACGGTGCGAGATAAAGCTTAGGTTGCTATTAATCACTAGTAGGAAGTCGCATATTGGCGTTCAAATGCTATATACGGCACCTTTACCTTTACTGTTATGCAACCGTGACCTCGGCAAGGCTGCAATTGCTGGTGGCGGTGAAGGTTAAGCAACTTGACCCCCTGTACAAAGCTCTGACGAAGACTACAATAGTATGTAATAGGGGTTCAACTCCCGTCTGTAACCCGGATTCCTCCCCTGATTCTGTTTTCAGCTGTATATCGATCAATTACCAAACTGTCAATAGGCCTACCATTTCCCTCATTGTGTTACAACTTGCACGCACAATCGCATAGGTCCGAGGATGCCGATTTTAGTGCATTAGCGCACTTGTCAATTTTAAACATACAGTCAGCCTTCCTACCTCAGCGTTGCGCAAGTGACGTCGAAATTCTGACCATCTTAGTAAAAGCAGAAATATAATAAAACAACCCTGGGCCTCAGCAGTTGTACTGTCCGTTGGTGACAGAAAAAGTTTATGGATCGTTAAAAATGCCGCTCAAAAAATCACCAACAGCTCACAGTTCTAAGCTTCAAGTGGTAGTAGTAGTGAGTAGTCCCACCCGACACAGTTTGGGTCATTTCGGGGACGGCCTTTTCAGGCAAAATGCACACAAACACATAATAATGGAACAGTAAGTTTAAACTTTACAATAAACAGAAAGTTTAACCTTCAGCCTACAGAAACGCAAAACAAAAACGAGCTTAACCCAAAATTGTCAGAACTCTATTATACGCATGCATAAAATTATGTAATTAACATAATGGTAGTTCTAGATAACAATCTTCCCTGTCATCCTCCAGACCAGACAGTCATGAATGTGATAATGCTGTCTACTGGAGGACAGGGACAGTCTAAGCTTCAAATATACTCTAGAAATTGGCTGGCAAAACAAAGTCCAAAATATTGTTACTTCATTCGTGAAAATAACAAAAGCTATGAGTGAGTGAGTGAATGTGAACTGTGAAGCATTTTAACAGTATCGCTCAGACTGGCCTGCATCACTGCAGATTTGTCAACTGGTGTCTGTTAGCAACTTAGCAAGCAGTTAAGCTTCACTCATTAATACTGAATGATTAGTTTCAATTTCTGCATTTTGCACAGTTTGTGTATTTTGTGCATTTTTTTATCAAAGTACGTTTTTTGCGCATATTTATAAAATGACTGTTGATCGTTATTTTAGATGCACAGTTACAATCGCACTCGACTAGCTCGTGTGCTCGTCTATAACCACAAACACAAACGCCAAGAGATATCATCCAGTTGAATATATTCACAAACAGAAGCATTTACAGACGGAACGATTCAACAGAATACATCAGAATGCAGGAGCACTGACATAACAGAAGCGCATCAAGTGTTGCTGACAACCGATAACGACCAACACGCACCAACGAACAACAGCACACTGGCCACTCAGCCGAGCTGTACAGGACAACACCAGCGACAAACAATCATCCAATGTCTCCGTTTGTCTGTGATAATCTGATGATAAGTTTCAGACAAAAGTTCTGGCTAATTCGAACGCCCAACACATCGCCAGTGAAAAGACTATCAGAGCAGCGAAGAAGCTGTTCACAACAGGAATATCGCCATCACACAATGTCCAAAGTCAGTCATCAGCTCAACATATAAAACTGCAGCTGACATGACACTACTGTAAGAACACGCAGTCACACAGACTTGGTGGGACTAAGACAAAGCAGGCATGGAGAGCTTGGACTGTTCCTGTGAGTGAGTGAGTGTGTAGGGTTTAATGTCCCACCCGACCGACACAGTATAAGTCATGTCGGGAACGGCCTTTCCAGGCAAAATGTGAAGACTAACGCTAAATCAACGCCAAGTTGGATATATTCACATGAACTAGACACTGTTGAATAAGACAATCACTGAAAAACGAGATTATGTCTAAAACTCTGAAAAGAAATTATCAGAATACATGCGTAGGACTTTTGCATCAACTAACCCAGGTCTACAAGAAAAATGGCCATCATAATGCAGCGTATGATCACCGACTTGGGGGATTTTTATCAAACGAGTACATGATTTCTGGGCGAGATGTCACATGTGCCACTTAAGTACACATTACAGTAATAACTGTGAGATAAATGTCCGTGCGAAAATAGCCCGATATTTTGTCAACACTGCATGTTCCAGTAATCAAACTTCAGTACTTTGCAGCACAGATTGGCTAATCATAATTATCACAGTTTAGACAACAAACATGGCCAGTGGCCACATGTGCTGTATCCGATTAAGATAACTGATACCAGCGTATGCTACAGACATACGGCAAATTCCTACAAAAACGGCATAAATTCACACAATAAAAACACACGATGAAGCCACACAACTAGAACTAAGACTGTGGTGTGTATATACAGTAGGCCTACTGCACCGTGTTGTTAGTTATGGCAAAAGCGCAATATATGCAGGATTTTAGCATCAACAACAGCATAATGCTAAACCACAAAACACACAAACAACTATAAAACAACCAAAGTAAACTGACAGAAGGTGGAGTCACTAACTGATGCTGCCATCTGGTGAATCAAAAATAAGCAATTGCATGTTTTTGTTGGGGTGCGACCCCACATCTCCCTTTACCCTAGGGGCCAGAAACCCTCATCTGACAAAGTGTGCCCATGAACCCCACGAGCGTACCTGCCAAATAGCATCAAAACCTATCAAATCATTTAAGCAGGGTGCACAACTGAATTAGACAGTGAGACAGACGATGGACAGAGAGACCGTGCTACAAAGAAATGTGTAGCTATAGTGAATTGCTGGCAGTGATTAAACCCAAAACCAAACCTTGTTCAACGAACACCATAACATGCGTCATATTTGGCATCACATTTGGTGCAACACTATAAATGATACAGTTGTGTAAGTCAGTAGCACCAACTCATCAACAAACAAGAATTAGCAATTCAGCAGAACATAAGCACTGCAGTAAACAAAATTATGCACTGAAAAATTTATGACAAAGCTGAAAGTACACATCTGTATGGTAATTCCCAAAATCAAGATTCAAGACATACCAGAGACTAAAGTCAATTACATTAGTAAATACACTGTACACATCCATAGATTTCCTAATTTCGGTGAAACAATCCAAGCTGTCAACCTTCTATCACACTGTAAACAAAGTTTTAATTATAGATCTAATATAATTACCAAAACATCACTAACTGACAAAATATGTGTGTTAACTCAGTCCGTCAGCCGCTCAACCAATTTGCTCAGTTTGACAGGGCTAAGCCTCAGCTTGCCTAGGAATTTCCTATGGCTGCATAGACAAAAACTGCTATGGTATCTCATAAATTCCTTCCATAAACTGTAACTCCATGAATAAAACTGCTACAGAACAACTTGTACCAAATCTGATGGATACACCATAGAAAATATGCAACTGACATTAAATAACTTATCACAAAACAAAACAACAACAGTTAATAAAATTAATAACCAATTAACAATCAACAAATAATACTTGCAGATGACCTGCAATGAGTAACAACAACCACAACAACAGAAACAACTATAAATTACCATGTGAGAAAATCGCCAAAAAACAGATTATGTCTCAAACTCTGCAGATACTAGACTATCAGCAAACAACAAGAAAAGCCCAGCTAACGCAAATGGAAACGCGCAACAGTGGTGCATGTTTGAAAGCCCACTAAAACAAAATCAGTAACCAGAGAGCACCAGACGACCGGTGGCTAATTATCTATAGTGTTTTACTTGTACTCACCAGAGGGCATCATGACCTGTCTCACTCTGCCAACGCCGTATCAGCTGGAAATCACAAATTTTTCCTACCCCTTCTCATTTAGCGCCCTCGTTTGGGTGACCCCCTTCAAATTTATGTAAAAGCTTTACGGTTCCTGAAACTAGAGTCTTTCAGGCAGCCGACGGTGAAAATTTGGTGATCCTAGCTTGCACCGTTTTTGACTGATCCACCCGTGTGACAGACGGACAGACGGACGGACGGACAGAACTGCGATGGCTAAGATGCGCTACAGCAGTAGCTGCTGTTGCACTTAAAAACGCCAACAATTTACAATGAAGACAACAACGCATGAGAAGCACAATCAAAATGCACCTGCAGCCAGCAAAATATCAAAGAGCAAAGCTGGGACTGCGGAAATCAGTGCCAGTAATTAAATATCAACGTAGTGGCAGTAATAACAGTGATGATCTGTGCACAAAGTCGAATGGCAATCAGCACTGATTTTGACAGTAGTGCCAGTAACTATGGTCACATACAAGTCATGCACAAGAATAGAGACAAAAAACTAAAAATGACAGTGCAAATATGTACAGCTTTACTGCGTCTATGTACAACACACTGGTTAACCCTTTCACTGCAGCCAGAAACATTGTTTATTAAATAAACATAAGTCAGTATTCCATCAACAAACTTTTTAATTGCCTGGCAAACACTCCTTTCTGCCACATAATAAGACAACCTGAAATTGTACAACAGCCCTTGATATGCATTAAGGATGCCATATGGCAAACTTTATCTGCACTAATAAATCAAATTTAAAAAAAAATTTTACTTAAGCTTTGGTCATCTTTAATATATATCACTTCTTGTGTGCGTATGTTATTTGCAAATTTTGTCTAAACAGCAGCTTTCATACTGCATTCAGTACGTTGTACTGTGATGACATCTGGCATATTCAATAAATGATAGCTTTACAAATGTGGCATACCAAAATGTGTCAGGGTGTGATTTACATTGCCGCAGACATTCACATATCTGCAACAGCACCCAGCATTCCATTGCACACACAAAGATACGGCATACCAGAATATCAGCCGACACACTTATCCCGAGATGAACAAAATCACCCAGTGGAGAAACAAGTTTAATCAACGAACAACACTACAAACTATGCACAACAAATCAAAGTTCTACTGTTAATATCTTAACAAGAATCAGATTCAAGCTGACGACTTTGTAAACAATTACAAAAAAAATGGATCACAAAAACTGTGCAGTATCAGATTCTGCAACGTTGCTGTCGTAACACTCAAAATTTATCAATGCACTTCAGCAGATCCCAATCAGTTAAGCAGTGCATGATAATTTGGCATTAGTCAAAAATGATTTTCCATTAAAACTGTGTAAGTCTGCAACTTTCTCAGTAAAAAGCATTAACAAAAACGTAAAGCAGCTGTCAAATAAATTGCACACAAAAATTGCACACAATTAAATGCTGCACTGGCAGTGAAGGGACAAAATAACAAAATAACAATCTTGAATAAACAAGTTTCCACTTTCTCAGTTTCAGAAAGAGCTACGGTAAAGCTCATCTGCAGAGCATGGCCACAAAAACATCAAGACGGCCACTAATCAACACATCAGAACAACAACAACAAGCAATACAAGCATATCTACACCAGCCAGTCACAGCACAGCAACACAAACTAACTCACAAGGCTATTCACAGCAGCCGCAGCACACCGGGATGACTACAAACGCTGGCAAAGTCACCAGTTTCACAAAAAGCCAAAAATACTGGTGGTGGGTACAACCTATACCAGATAAGGTGCTGGTAACTTTCTCATAAGTCAACAAGGAGAGTGTATAGCAGGGAATGACAATACACAACTAGACACAAGTGACGTGGGTTCAGCACAACCAGTCATCGGCAGTCAGACGTGGTCGTTTGGCCGGCGCATACAAACCACCGTCGAAGTCCCTGTGACACTGATAGACGCTGCTCAGTGGACCGTTGGTTGATGGCGCCACTGCCGGTCCACCAGCCACTGAATCACCTACCGCCGCCAGCTGAAAACGATTTGCGATGCAGTCATCCGCTACATGGGCAGCGATGGGATGAAACCTGTCGCCGTTGGTGAGATATCGAGGTGGGTGAAGGAACTGAAACCGGTGCTCACCATTGATGATGTTTCCTGCCACTGAGTCGGTCAACCGACCGCGAAAAGGTTCCAAGCTGAAACGACCGACGCCCGACTGAAACCTGCTTACATCAGACTGAAACAAGTCGGCAGCCGTGTGACTGATGGGCTCATTGGGATGAAAGTGACGTGCCGGCGCTGACTGGTGTGCACCAAGCAATGGCCGGTAAACGGCCTCACCAGTCGGCGTTGAGCACTCCGACGACGACTGGAACCTATGGCCGACGGGCTGGTTAGCATCAAGAGACGTGAAACGACCGTCACTGGCAATGGTTGGAAACCGGCTGCCAGCACCATCAGCTACATAACGGCCATGCAGCAACGCCGGATTCCGTACTCCAAACATCTCATGGGTAGTAGTCGGCTGTGGTGGCGGCGTAATTGGTTCGCTCTTGACTTCGGCTTCAGAAATTGCCTGAGAAACACTGGAACTAGGTAGTGCAGATGCTGACACTGGGACAGTATGAGCATCTGTCTCAGATCTAAAACAGCAACAAATACAGTGCTGCTAAACACACTGAAAAGCATCCAGTCACCTAAATTATAACGAATTTTAACACATTGCGGTATATAAAAAAGCTTGTTTCAGTTGCACTTGCTTACTGCAAGCTATATCTGCAGCAAAACACTGCATGGAAAACAACATTTTCTACTAATATCAAAATCACTACAACACACAGAAGTTACTAGACAAATGAAGAAATGTACACTGGCTGTGGCAATGTTCTTCACGTCACAAACCTGTTGGTTGGCTGCTGTTCGTAGTCGGTTTCTTGCAGATCAGAACAAAGGTCAACGAGCTTGCGCCACTCCTGAGCCAGTGAGCTGGTAGAACCAAACTCTGAGCCCAACGAACACATGACACTAATGTCAGCCAGGCCACTCGCCTGTGACGTTACCCTTGACAGATCTAACAAACCAGCAAAAACCAAACAGCACTGTCATGTTTGTTCTAAATCAGTCACCATCTCAGATTTATACTTCTGTTAAAAAAGTAACATTTTTCACTTCTGTCCATTCGTCTGTTTATCGGCAAGATTACTCAAAAGTAACAGGAATGAATTTCTTAAGAATAAGATAAATTACAAGTGATTAAATTTTCAGCATCATGCACAAAATTTTTTTGGAAAAAATATGTACAAGAGTCACAGTATTCAAAAGCATTCTTTCTGACACACAGAATCTATGGGCTTACAATGCCAAAAATTGCTTTAACCATAAGAATTACAACAACAAAAAAAAAATGATGAACAAATAGTCTGTAAAAATGCAATACAAGTTTTCGTAAAAATAAAATACAAAGTTTAGTAAATAAGATGTCACTGATAATTATTTATACAGTATGGAGTAACAGTTCCTGAATTTGTGTCCGAAAGTTTTAGAACAACACAGTGGTGCATTATGGACTGCTTATACCGGTAGTTAAACACTGCATCATGAACTCGACTAAGAAATGCTAATACATGTTCACCTTCAACAAATTCGCCAGAGTTTTTGTTGGCAGATTCCAGCTGGCAGCCAGATCCAGAATTGTCGGCAGTATTTGTATTCGTTATGTTAGTTCCGATAACACGATCCTGTTACAGAAACAAGACTGCCGTTTGCACGCCATCAGTCACGGTCATTGTCGAGTTCACATCAGACAAAGAAACTGTGCCAGTGAACAGAACCCCGTTGATGAACGTATTGTGTTCAATTTGTGCTGTCTTAATTTTGACAAAATTTTTTTAACATTGTAATGCTTCTGTTGGACTTGAGGTTTTATTGTTTATTAACTGAACTGAGACACATGCAGCATATGGCACGAAAAATGTCATTAAACAAAAGCTATCATAATTCATTACTGCAAGCAACTGACTCTAAAACATCACGTTGTTGTTGTAATAGCCCACCAACTCCTCTTTTATCACCAAGCATCGTCAAGGTAGAGGAAGCTTGACAATGCTGAAGATGATTCGAGAAGATTGCGCTGGATGGACTGTCATCGAGTACAGACGTCAGCGTGCCATGCCAAGGCACCACAACATAACAACCACTGCCAGTTTGATACATTTGCTATCCAAATGCTGTATGTACTAACTCTCACCAAGCATAATTACTATCTCAAATCCTGGCAAATTGTGCCTGTTACTGTTGTGCTTTTGCGCGTAATACACCAGTTTCACGCAGCAAGCTAAATATAATATGATATAATAAACCCAAAAGTAAAGCCAACCCATTCAGATCCAGAACATATAAGCAATATTAAAGACATTATAAAAACACTTTTAAAAAGTAAATGCTAATAAAGCAGCAGACATACCACTTCATCTGCGGGAACTTCGACAATGTCGAACATGTTGTTGACTTTCGTGGAGTAGTCAGCAACTGCGTAGCCGGTGACAGGCGGTGGCACTGCTGTCGTCGATGACGTGCAGACTGGCTTGCCACTGCTGGCAGCCAGTGGTGGCATCGCGTGTCCAGCGCCGGCCTGCATGGCTGACGGGTGCGAGCCAGGCGAGTGCGATGGTGGATGAGCTCCCACCGTCGGACTGTGTCCGGTGCTGGCGGGGTGATGATCGGTCGATGTGTGAGGACTAACTGGGAGTCCACCAGGTGACGGTGACGTCAGGCCAGGAGGACGACGAAATGCTGAGTTCAGCTGATGCTTCACAGGAGCTGCTACAGCCAGGCCCGGCAACTCAGCTGATAGCAGCTGTTCACGTCCAAACACCAAACACATTCATTACATGTATCTTCAATATGTACTGGAAGACCGGGAAAGCTGATGGAAGGGATACCCTGAAAAATCAGTGTTGGTGCTATTGTCACAGAAAATATGGATAGCTTGAGAATTTACAGAAAAACGGTTAACTGGTTAACCCAGTTTTATTTTCAAAAAATGGTGATTAAAATGCTGTAAACAACGCATGTTGCAACACCATGTGTTCATTCAGACATGCATAATGGCACAGACTAGGGTTAGAACGATACCAAAAAAGCTACCCAGTATCCAATACCCAATATTATTGGGTCGTGCCGATACCAATACCCAATGACAATACTGATATCAGCTTCCTGCCACATTTCCTGCTAAAGTTAGACATGAGAAGTGAAGTGCATTGTGCTAACCATGCTAGCCAAATGGTGTTAACTAAGCATTAGGATCTGGTTGGTCTACTTTGCCAGAACCTGCACTCAGCCCTCCATTTAAAAGTGCAATGTCCTTTCACTCTCTGTTCATTGTCTCTCACCCTGTGGTCGTGCTGTACCAGGAATAAGAGACAGCCATGTTTGATCCTCACTACAGGGCAGTGGCAGTAGCAATGTGGTGTCAAATTACATCATGTAGCACAGGTGCCTAGGGTTTGCTCGAGCCAGTAGTGGCAACCACCAGAGAGCACAGTGGTTGGCTACAAGGGAGCGGACGTGTGTGACTGTTCAATGATCAACTAATTATATAGCTTACACAGGGTTCCCATGCCTCCTGAAAAGTAAAAATCCTGGTTAGTTGTTAACTTCACTGGAGCTTCAAGATACAGTAAACAACGTGCAGAACTGCCATACACTTACTTACTAAAATACAAAAAAAAATAAATTTGTAAATAGTTTCCTGCCAATTTTTACTTATGAAAAACTTTGTGCATTGCACTACTTAGAACTCACTGGGCAGTACTGGTATTGGATACCACAGCCCAGAAATGCATATTGCCCAGTACCCAATGCAACCCAGAACTAGCATTTGAATATTGGGCAATACCCAATACCCCAATGCTAGTATCGTTCTAACCCTAGCAGAGACTAGATCAAATGTTCACATTCACTAAAGGCAATTTCAAATGTGAAATGTACCTTTGGCACGGCTGCACTGTTAGTCTTGTGCGTATGCTCAAAAACACGTGCACGAATGGCTGCATCATCAACAGCTACAGAATCACTGTCATCTCCGTCGTGGTCGAAATTACGTTTCCAGTTCTAACACGAACAGACATCACTCATATTCACATAACTCATATTTCAAACAGTTTACTACAAAAGGCAAAGCAGCAAATAAAGTATGATATGTCAGTAATGACTTCCACTACAAAGACACAACATCACACACACGAGAGGTTATGCAATTTCTCTCATCAATGGTTGTACTCAAGTTCTTTAACACCACACTGCAAAATTATTCGGCAGAACAAAAGGAAACCCTGAATATGACCAACACAGTTAAACAGCAAACACACAAAGAGCTGGCTCATTATTCACTGACATAAGGTGCTAAGTGCCAGACATACTAGAAGACTGAATGGTAAACAAAGAAAGAAAGAGGCTACATACATGAGTGACTAAACGTGTTATGAATTATTAAAGAAACAAGCAGAAGACAAAAGCTTTTGGAAATGGATGCAGAAGACATACTTCAGTACAGCAGAATACTAGAAAAACAAGATAAAGTCAACTAGAAAATTGGGGCAAAGACCAACGTGAGTCCACCCGACGCTGTATGTCCAACTGGGGGAAAATTTAAGGGTGGAAATTCCCCCGGTAGCAGTCACATAGACCGAACTCAAATGCATTAGCATATGCAAAATGCGCAGTGCCGACTTAGGGTGGGTAAATATTAGCCGCATCATCTCTGGTGTTAGTGGACCAAAGTTCACCAATTTTTTGTTCAACGCGGGAAGGACTGTAGATGATAACGTCGTTTACTGCTTTTGTTGTAGAGGTACTTGCGGTCAAAGTCAAAAGTTGTTGTCATTCGCACCAATTTTTGAATGTTTTTTGCCCTCTCAAATTATAAGGAGTGGTGCCCCCCAAAAGTTGTACCCGCGTTATCGTCCCTACCTAGCAGCTCACATCATGTGGCAAAGTCTCATAAGGTTACTCCCTCTGACTCAAAAGTTATCGCAGTTAATACGCTACATTTTTAGCCAATTTTTGACCTCCCTATGAAAAAAAATATAAGGGGGACACCAGTCCCTGGTGGGAGGTGTGCTAGCACTAACAAGACTGGGTCATTCTCTAGTGCATGCAAAAATTTCAGGGTGCAGCATCCCTTAGGGGCCAAAGTATGGTCTTCTGAAAAAGGCACTTTGGCTGGATATGATTTGACCTTCAGATGTCCATTGTTAATGGACGAAAGTTCACTGAACTTTCTTTACCGAACGTAGTAGGAATGATGGTCGATCAAGTACTTGTCTGGTTTTGAATATCTTCATCCATTTTGGAGATATTCGCCATAAAAGTTTGAAGTCGTCTGAAATCGCGCCAAATTTTGCACATTATAAAATCTGACCTAAGTCAGATCACAGTGCAAAATTTTGCGCCGATCGACCAATGCAGCTCGAAGATACCTTGGCAAAATAAAAAATAAAAAAAAAACATGCAGTAAAAAATAAGTCCGCTCTGAAAACTATCGTTTCTGGGCAGACTAATAAATATTACAAGTGAGCTATAATACAACAACAACTCTCTCTTTAACCAGTAAATGACAGCAACTTATGTCAAAATACTGGTGCTGATGCATGATACATACCTTGTTATCATCAGCACACTCTCCCTTCAACTCTTTTCGTCGTAACATCTACAACATTAGCACAATACCATATGACTGCAAAAACACTTTCATTCACTTAAAAACCTGCCCTATCTCGGCCTCATACATTTACGGCATAAGTCAGGCAGGTATATTGTAACCATGCAGTGCAAATTGTAACCTGTGTACACCCAGCCAATACTGTAATGACCAAACCACAAGTTAAATATGAGTGCAGTAATGGACTGCATGCCAGATATACTGAATGACATGCAACAAGACACAAATACAGAAGCTGCACAAGCCACAATATGAGTAGTTTTTCTATTCATTCAATGCTTTGATGCTGTTCTTGGTGACAGAAAGGTATCCAGACCGTACAACCTTTCAAACCCTTAAACAAGTAAAGCTATAAAACAAACTAATGTGGAAACAGCTGAAAGCCAGCCGATGCAGTCAATTTACTAATGACTTTCAATCAGTCGGTCAAACATCGAATGATCAATCCATCAATCAATCGACAAATTAAACAACAAATCAATTTATCAACAAACAAGAAGCCCAGCTGTCAGCCGATCATACTAGTTGTCAGTGACCTTTATTCGTGTAAAAAGTTTTCCCCTATGATCTACCAGTTAGCCAAGGTACATCCGTTACAGACGGACAGACGACGGACGACAACCATGCCAATAGCTTAAAGACCATTACTTAAGTATGGTCGACTAAAAATCAGCATAACAGCAAAAGTAAAAAAAAATCTAACAAGATGCAAAATGGCACAACCTCAATGATGTCTTTGTTGGTGCGACTCTCCTGTGGATCGCTGTGTTCAGTGTACTTGAGTAGAACTCGATCCATGTCGGTGCTGGCATACTGGAACAACTTGTTAGCACTGTTGAACATGATCAGCGCGATCTCACAGTCACAGAGAACACTCAGCTCATATGCTTTCTTCATCAGACCAAACTTGCGCTTCGTGAACGTCACCTGAACAACCAATAACCTGTTTTTCACTGTGTAAATTCTTAACCCCATTATTTCCATACTTATACACTGCATCTCAAAAAAGCATCCTCAACATTTTGACTGTAACCTGAAAACCAATTACTAGACTTTGACAATTTTTGGTATGAATATTCCAGACATAACTTGCCATCAAATGACCATTCAGTTTCCCACCTCACCCAACGTCACCCAAATGTTTTGGGGATGTTTTTTTTTTGAAACACAGTGTATATCACAAGTGCCCATATATTTTTCAAGGTACTTGGAAATAAAAAAATTAAAGATTGTCTATAGCTCTTAACAGTAACCCACGTCAGACCTACGGAGTGTCATCTGTCATGTGGGATCACTCAGTGTACAGGTAAACGTGTCCCAACTCAACTTTAGCCAGAGGGGCTAGTAGGAGCAGGACATTACAGCACCGCAAGTCCGATTGGGAGAAAAATCAGGGAGCTGAAATTTCCCTGGCAGCAGTCACATGACCCGTAATCAAATGCATTAGCACTTGCAGAATGGGCATTGTCGACCCAGGGTGGGTCAACATGGAGAAAAGAAACAAAAGTCCTCTGCCCATTCTCGAATTGACAGAGCTGCCGCCAGCAGCTTCGTTCTACGGGCTTCATATCGGTATTTACGGCGTCTGTACAGCGGGCTTTGATTCACTCAGGGGCGTCCACTCTATTGACAGGTGGTACCACTTGAGGGGTAAGTTGCTTCCTGGCGCTGAGGAAGGTTGGACAACTGTAGATTCACGGGCCACCCCACCCGCTCATTGTTCAAATCGTCTCAGCTAAGTAAGGGTGAGCGCCATATCGGCGGCGCCGTAACGATCGCGCAGAAACGGCAGCGCCGTAGTGTCACGTATCGAAGGCCGATACTCAATTTGCCTACCCATTTACTTCATGGCCACTTGTTTGCATATGTCTGCATTCTGTTATAGTTCTGGAATGATAGGAAAACCCATCAATAGATAAGTCACAAAAACTATATTAGAGTAGCACAAACGGGTATGTCGTGGACTTGTCACAGACTTTGCTGCAATCATCCAGATCTCCACATTTCCTGGATGGTTTGTGTCCACAACTTTCATGATTTGTGTCCGTGACTTTCACCGAAACTTCCTTACTTTTGGTGAAGGTCAGCATAGTGGAACTTGGGCTTTATCCAACACACGTCAACGCCATCTATACGGTGTACATGCCATAAACTAGCATCCAAAGGCATGCAGCACAGCAGAAAATCCAATACCAGAACAGCATTATTGTCAAAATATTAATCAACAGTTTACCTGTCTATTCCTTTCGTCCACTATGTGGGAAATGGTGATCTTTTTTCGTCCCATGTTGTTCAGTCACCCACCGACAGCAGAGAGTGAGCCTAATTGACTGGGTCAGTCGGGGCTCACCCTCGGATTACGTGTTGAGCACCGGTCTGTTGTGACGCTGGCACTAACGAGGTATGGCTGTAGTATGTCTTCTTCACTTGCACACTGCACAACAAACAAACAATGACCAACTGACCATGCACACGGACTGATGCAGCATCAGGTTGTTGCGAAACGCCAGTAATCAATGCATCCGAACAGTGGCATTTTAACTCGTGAACACATGCCACACACGCACACAGGTTCGTTTCTATTCTAACAGTGTGAAAACACTCAAGCATCCGCAACGACTAATTCAACTGCCTTGTTCTTGTAGCTAGTGATTTGTACCAGAAACCAAGTACCCGGACCCGGTTCCAAAATTCATTATCCGGTTCCAAATCCGGGCAATTGGTACCCATTTTTTTGTACCAATTACTGATGAAACCGATGAAAATCTCGTACTTGCAGCCTTTGTGACAAAATTAAGTAATGAAAGGGGGATTCAACTTATATTTTCGTTGACAGACAATACATATTTGGCATCACAGACATTATAGACGTTTTGTATGAAAAAATCTAACCATTTAAAAGAATATTGGCTCTTGGGTTATCATAAGTGTACAATGTCACTCCACTGTCGTTTTTCCTGTACTTGCTTTAAAGTTAAAACAGGGTCCGGGTACCCGGGTAATTGCAGCCGGGTAAAGGGTTCCTAGATAAAACTTCGGGTAATGCTGCAAATCACTACTTGTTGCAGCAATGCTTTCTGCAAAGCATACCATATAGACATATAAACGGTTGCAATATTGACTGTAGCAATAAACCAAAGCACATCTATAAGCATCAACATACAGCTTACAGAAAATAAATCAACATTTTACTTAACGTTGCATTCAACCTGCAACTTTTAACTACTTCTTTTATCAAGTGACAAGCGTTGCTAACACTTTAATGTGCCAAAAGGCAGCACAAAAATGCAAAATAAAATACGAGGTTTAACAAAAAAATGGATTTCACCACTCTCACACTTATGGGATCCACTGCAATTTCAGCTTATAAGAATCATCTTATCAGACGGCTTTAGTTTATACTATGTCCCATCAATCATCAGATGTCACACTAAAACCGAAATAATGACCAGGGTTGCTAGACATTATTACAGGCCGAAAACGCACACCATGACAACACGTTGACTCACAGATTACGATAGGAAATGACCGTATCTTAAGGACCACCAGCCAACAAACACGGCATAGTTGACATATAGTGAAGTGTTCAGCATAATATAACGACGACACATGACGCCAGTCAATACCGCCCGCTGACATGTCATTATGAACCATTATGACATTTAAGCCAACGTGCTGCGTGCAACATAACGCAGTTCTAAACAACCAGCACCAAACTAAACACAGGACAGGTAAAAACTGATGCAGCAAGCAGAGTAGATTGGCGCAAGACACACCTACGCCGTTCATCGTCGACAAAAAAAGAACAGCTGCGATGCCTCTTAAGACTCGCTGATAGACATAAAAACGGCTTTGAGATATTTTTTCTTAGAAATTCACAGTGAACGTATTTTTTTAACTAATTTACCAATAAAATATGATGACAGTAAAAACGCACGAATGGGAAGCGCTTTCCAACGTTTCTGCAACAAATAATAAAATATGTGCTTAGTCCTACACGCGACATAAGGCGAAAGGGCGGTGCTAATCTCCATTTCCTTACACCATAAATTACACTTCCAAACCATGGATATGGGGGAGGGCTAGTGCATCGCGCGTTGTGCCTGTGCACGCCCCAACTTTCGCTGGTACTCGCTGCGCCTATCTTCCGAGGGATGGCCAGGCTGAGTTGGCCTATGTGGCTGAATACATGCAAAACCCAGACAGTCACCAATCCAACTACTAACTGAGCCAGGTGTCGATTAACTTGGTTGATGTGACGAACGACGTTAACAACCATAAACCAAACCACTACCAAGTTCTACAAACATGCCAATAACGTAGTTCAAAAAGCGTCTTGTCTGCAATTAAATTAGCCAAAAACGCATCACTAGCAAACAAACAGAAGATGACTCTGTTGTCTCAGGCTCTGACAGATGTGGACGCTGCCCGAGAAAAACCAGATCTCTTTATCGCGACGTTTCTACTTTCTAGTAACGAAATACTACAAAATTTCAGTTGCAATTTCAAGTTTTTTGCACATGCCACATTGTTAAAGGCTGTCTCTGGGCTCCAGTACATTATAACTGTTGCTCGCAGTGCGGACGCCTGACGGCTTAGTTTTGCAAACGCGAACCTAAAATTCCAGGATCCGCACATCTCTGACATGGTACACCGTTTATTGATGCCTGGGAAACGGTCACGCCGTTTTGGTTTTTACGCGAAAGAAGCGCGTCTTAGCCATCGCAATTCTCTCTGTCTGTCTGTCCGTCACACGGGTGGATCAGTCAAAAACGGTGCAAGCTAGGATCAACAAATCTTCACCTTCGGCTGCCTGGAAGACTCTAGTTTCAGGAACCGTAAAGCTTTTCCATAAATTCAAAGACAACTACCCCGAACGAGGGCGCTAAATGAGAGGGGGTGGGCAAAATTTGTGATTTTCGGTCAATAAGTCGCTGTATCTCGGTAACGGTGCGAGAT
>Ga0209367_1003562_pt1 | contig 21227 bp, 9 predicted proteins | sample WorMetLIZISLAND2_FD_187412 | JGI IMG/M metagenome (GOLD analysis project Ga0209367, IMG submission 187412) | Marine gutless worms symbiont microbial communities from Max Planck institute for Marine Microbiology, Germany - Olavius geniculatus... ...
ATTTCACTCTCCAGTCTGTTAGAAAATCTAGGGAGCGAAGTAAGATCCCGAGTGAGGTCCGGAACGGAATCCCAGCAGAAAATGAATTTGGTGCGTTTTTAGCAGACTTGTAGTACTCGAGTCCGGACTTGGACTCGAGTCCGGACTTAAGTCCGTTTTTGCTGGACTTGGACTTGGACTTGGGCTCTAAGGACTCGGACTTGGACTTGGACTTGGCTGTTGCTGGACTTGTTACAAGTCTGGTTTTTAGCGTCGCAAAACACTTTTGGTTAAGTTCTGGTGTAGGCCTAACGATGACTGCCCCCTCCCCTGAAGCCTTAAAAGTTTCACCCATTGAGAAAAGTTATACGCTTTGAGCCTAGTCCTTAATGGACGTAGACGCCCCTGTTTGGAACCATTATTGTCTGGCAGATAGATATGCGTAAACTATAGAGATGAATACGACGGACCTTGCATGCTTAAGTGCGCATATCATTTGACCCGTGACAGCTGCTAATATTAATCCTGCGTTTAAGCCGTTTGGCTGTTGTGCATACCGGCATTTGCATTTCTCTTTGACAGGAGCCGATCACAATATCACAACGAACGTTCCTGGCCGATGACGGATGGTGCTCTGGAATGCCCAGTAGACATCAATACAGACAGTTAGACAGACGGACGAACGGCGAGACGAAGTGAGAGAGACAGAGAAAGAGTGAGGCAACGGAAAGAACTTTCGAGGGAAACGCAGAAGTGTCATTCACCGCGGAAGCGCTGCATAGACAAAACAGCTGATGCGTTGGTTTGACTTATCGAGTCAGCAACAGCGTCAGAATACTAGGCCTAGACGGCGTGGCTGCTGAAACTGACAAGCTGAAGCCGCAGACCTAGACTACTAGACACTATAAACTTAGTGGTCGACTGGACGACTGGACACACGATAGCCACGATAAACGTCGACTCCGTATGGGAACGACGGAGGCCGAAAGCTAGCGGGTGCGAGGCGACGCCCCCAGAGGTTTGGTTTCTAACAAAGTTTTTGCAGTCAAAGAATAAACCAAGCTTTTACATGATCTCAGCGTCCAGTTCAACTCTGATAAGCTTACTCGCCCCCTCCCTAGAGCCCTAGTCCATACACTTTTTATCGTCTCCCCTTTTATCTCTAAACTCAACTTAAGAAGACGAGAAAGAGTGTATGGAAGACACAGATAAGGCAACAGATAAAAAGAGAGAAAACGGAAAAGCTTATGACAGCCACGCGGCGACGCTGTTATGGACGGGAATCTATCTGAAACGAGTTCGTATCGAGTTCCATGCGAACAAAGCGTCTGATACATTAGCAACCGATGCAGGCAATGACGTCATCAATCATTACGTCATCGTTGGTCAGTTTCTGTCACTCCCTGCCCCCTAGCGATGTTACAGAGCGATAGACAAGAGAAAACGCCGGCGGATAATCATGAAAAAAGATGAAACAATTTATCACAGCAGCTATAGAGACCTCACGCTGAGCTGTGAACCGCGCCTCAGAGTCTGAATCATAGACGTACTATATACCGAGTCAGACGGGTCCAGTGTAGGATCCGTGATCCATAGTCCATACCTTACTCATCAGCTATCGTACTCAATATATGATCCAAGGATACTGTGGCTGGCTGCGGGCGAATTATATTATGGTGTCTCGCTCGCAGCTTCGCTGCAAACGTGTATTCCGCGTGGACCGCGCGGTACACTGCCGTGTATCAACTTAATGCATTCCTTCACTAGGCCTACACCTATACTACCTGGACGTCTGGCTGTAAGTGCTACGCGCATCTGATTCGCTAAATCTGGCATCTGGAATAAACAATAAGCTGAAACGGCGTACCAGTACACGTACCCAAGTCGACATCGCAGAAACTTCGTAGAAGGTTACAGGGTGTGTATACCTCCTGGTAAGACTGTATGAAACTCAGTGTCAGCGCTACAAAGGGGGGGGGGGCGTTTTATTTTAGGCCTGTCTCCTATACAGGCCTACTACTAAAGCAGCGGCCCCACTCGCCGTGATCTCGGAGATCACGGCCGTAATGACGGCCGTGATTTTTTATCCCCGTCGTGATCCCCGCAGGGGAAATTTCAGTACGGTCATTAAGCCTGTCACTCATTCGGTATTACTAAATTTATAGGCCTATTATAGGCCTATTTACGCAAATATGTCGGACGATGAAGACTCGTTGGCTGTTGCAGCGATATTGTATCATTTTGTTATGGTATTAGTTCCGTGTCGACTGTTACAAAGTAAACGAAAAAAATCGTAGAAAATATTGGACGAAACCGTGGTTGACAACGAGAACTGTTTATGGCGTCTGACTCACTGTTTCATGATGAGATAGGCCTAATACTATTTCAGATACTGTAGCTAATTTTTTTCATCCATTGTATGTTCAATGCAGTTGCTATAGAGGCGTGACTGTCCATAGACAGCTGTTGTCTAATTGGGTGGAACCAAAAAAAACCACAACGGAGATCACGGCGAATGGGGCCGCTGCCAAATATCAGTATACGGGAGTCCATGGGCATGGGGTCAGTTTTAAGAGTTAACATTCTCATAATGTTTTACTGCTTCGCGACTCACTTCAGTGGCCACCGCCCAAGCGCATCACTGAACATACGGAGCACTGGTCGGTCCTAACTGAAACCAGCTGCAGCCAGTGGCGGATTCAAGGGGGTGGGGCGGGGGACGCCCCCCCCCATTGACTGGATGCATCTCAAAAATTGTGGAAATTTTGCACAGAAATGCATTATTTTTGCTTAAAATTTGAAAAAAAATGTTTCATCAGGCCCCACCCCTATCCTTCCGCTCCTCTATTCCAAGTTCTGGATCCGCCGCTGGCTGCAGCTGACGCACATTGCGACGCCGCCGCAGCCGCTGAGACTGTAGTGAGAAAACAATGAGAACGAGCACTGAGCTGCAGGGTTTAATTCTATAGTTTTCAACCAAAGCAACGCAAAGGCCTTTGCGTACTTTTTGACGCAGCTGACGCAGGAAAAGCAACGCAAGGATAGAAGCGGTGAATTCTATTTTTGCGTTGCGCTTACAGCGTCCGTTGCTTGGAGTCCATTGCGAGCAACGGCGTAAGCATGAACATCCATGTTCATGGTGTAAGACAATAAGTTGCACTTTATCATTCTTTTGCAGACTCAAAAGCGGAAAGTGGCGACTTCAGCTGCACGCTGGCAATACGAAAAACCTGATCACAGTAGTCATCAGTCAAGCGCCATAATTGAAGAACATCTTTTCAGTAATCCCATGATGTCACCATTGGATCAATTCATCAACACACGAAACTTTATTCACCATAACAGCTGAGTATGATCGATACCGACTGCAGTGGCTGACTGTTCATTAAAGACGTATCAAACGTGCATCAACCATCAGCACAGAACGACAACGCAGAGGCAAATCAAAAATACACAAAGAGAAACAAATAAACTAAGTACAGAGAGCGAACGAAACGAAATGACCTGTACCTAAATAAAACGAAAGAAGATAAAATAAACTAAACTAAAATTATTTCATTTCATTATAGCTTTGTCGCTCTGTATGCTCCTGTACACTACGACGTTCTGCAGTACCGGTATAAATTTAGCCTTAATGCAGACGTATGGCTTCAAATACAAGACAATATAATGTCAAAGCAATAATTGCGTGAAGAAAAAAAGCAGTTAATAAAAAAATCAAAATTTATTCTTTACGCATGATTAGTAATGCGAATAGTATATCTGGGTAATGGCTGAAAAGCTCTTACGAAGCTGCAGTTGGTTTGAGTGCTAGACGTTGCAGCGGCGTCATCAGCTGGAACGCCTGCGGATGACGTTCTTGCGACCCCGGGACTGTTGCTACCGCTACTCGACGACGAAGACTTTTTCCACAGCGAACTCAGGCTTCGCCACATCGGCAGCCTGCGTCGACACGGCGTCGAGCAAGAAGAGTATGTTTTCAGCGCCGTGGAAACGGTGGGTGGCGGGCGCGGTGGTGTGGTCCGACGTCGCTGGTGATCCGAGTCCTCGTGCGTACTGATGTGCTGGTCGTCGAGCGTCAAGGCAGAGTTCGACGTCGAGGTAAGAAATTCGTCGTCGCTCGCCACGCACGGCATTCTACCAGCATATCGTCATCGATTTTGTATTGTACTTTTCCGTATTTTATTTCAGGCTGTTTTGCATGTCGTATTTTAGTCAGCTGCAGTCAGGTAGCTATTTTTATTAAAGCGTTTTGATTGCTTGATATGCTGGTGACCGCACTCCGCGCCAGATATCCGATCTACCTCTTCGCGTACTTGTCAGCACTAAGCCTACAGTTCAGCAGATCTCAGACAACTCGGTACGAAACTGCATGGGCGCTCGAGCGCGACATGCGAAAACATCTAACTCTTCAGGTATTTGCTATAGTTACAACGCTGGAGCTAACAGCACGACGTCAGTTCAGTTTACAGCATCATCAGCAGATCGTTGTTCTCACGCCGCAGTAAGCCGACCAGTAGGCCTACAGCCGTTGTCGGAGAGCGTACAATCATCCAGTCAACTCTGTTGTTATTCGACGACGTTCCGACGAAGTGTAATACCCACGCAAGTGCTGGGTACCCGCGCACTGCAGTCAGTTAGTACGCGGTTGCGCTAGTCTAATTACCTTCCGCCGAACTACGGACACAGCAAACGTGCGCTGTACTGGCGAGTAGCAAGCGATTGCCGACGTCGGTCCGACAGTCAGTCAGTCAGTCATACGGCCAGCGAGCTATCTATCGGGCGCCCGCATCATCATCATCAGCAGCTGCAGCAACCGACGATGAATGAGTGAGCGACGGCGCCGCGGCCTGGACTGACTGGACCTAGGTATGTCGGCGGCCAGGACGGCTGGGGAATACCGTTCGTCCGTAATCTCAGTCGGTCAGTCCGTGCCGGGCAGTTGACTTACTGTGTGGGAGGAGGTGTTGAATCACCGACATGCTGTGCGCACTGGTCCGGTAAGGCCTCCCGGGTCGAGTCGACTAGCCTCGGCCTTCTCCTCAGCATTACCGTCCCTATCCAACAAGTGCACGAGACTTGGATATACCGACGTTGTATTCGACAAGAAATCAAAACCATGTTTTGGTTACTGATCTAATCTAATCCGATCTGAAGGCAATTATTGTCACGCTTGTGAATCAGTCGTAACGGCGACGAACCGTCCTAAGTGTGGTAGGCTAAAATTAACGGGGTACACTGTCGAATGTTTTGACGTGACGGATGTGGAGGTGCTTAGCAAATAAAAACGAGACCTAGAAATGGCTTGCAGTTACGGCTGTAGTGAAGGCAGGCTGCATAGCAATAGGCTTGTGTATTCGGTTTCTTCGTCCGGTCAACTCGATGGGTGTTCCAGCGATTCCTGATCAGAGAACTCTGCGTGAGTTTTATTGATATGTTGCACTGCTGAGTTGCAGTATCTTGTTACGTCGCTATACTCTCGCCCATATCACTCATACAGTGTGCTTGCATTTCTGTGCAGGAAATATTATCTTCGCGCGTGTTCGTTAGTTCGTTTGTCTGTGATCAGAATTAAGTAAACTAATGATTTCTACAATTTCTGGTTTTTGCCTTGTTTTTGTTTTTGAGATTTTGGTCTGATTTACAAGATGCACCACTGTACTGAGAAGTTGTGCAGATCTATTTGGTGAAATGTTTTATAACGCGGCAGTTTCACAGCCTGCATGTCGGTCGGCCATTCAGTCTGCACTGTCGGGCGTGTCCAACAACCGGAAGTATTAACGAATGAATTGAAGCCAACAGTGGCATGCCGCCGACGCTACGCTCATGTACGCAGGCTTCTTGGGACCTATGTAGGGGAACAAGTCTCCCCGGGCAAAAGCCCCATCTGTCCCAGCCCTCAGCGTTCAGCGTTCTAGGAGAAAATCATAGAGGTCACAATAATCCTCATCCATACGGAGGATATTTCTTGCCAAATGGTCACAGATTGCACCAACGTGTTTCCTGCATCTTGTCCGGTGAGATTCTATCGAAGGAGAATATGCCCAGGGTCGGGGGAGGGAGGTTATGTCTGGTACGTATTCCTTATAGTGCGGTTCTATATATCTATCTGCTGCAGGGCGCAGCTCAGAGGAATTGGAGGAGAGTGAGAATGCGGTACGTACGGTGAGTGAGGCCAGTAAACATCAAACATATGGCACTTCAGGAATTTCACAGAATGCAATCAACTGACCGCTCACTTTTCACGTTTAGTGTCATCATACATAACCCACCACGAAGGTCATGATGCGAATAAAAGTTGTCTGTCTGTATCGGTAAGAACCTTAATCGATTTAGCAATTAGCAGAATGCGTCAGACCTAATTAAGATGGCAAACTCTGATAGGCCCTGGCACTGAGTGACCAAAATAAATGTTTTATATCAAAATAAAAAAAAACTTTAATACAAACAAGTTGTGGACTGAATGCTTCTATATCACGCCGCAATATAACTGACTGAAATATTGGCCAATTGATTTTGCAGGGACCTTGACTTGGACCTCATACGTATCGTAACTGAACCTTGAAAGTTCATTTAAATCTGTTACAATAAGATATACATATTTAGCCAGAACGCGTCTAACCGTCCGCGGAATTATTGCGATAATCCCTTATGAAGTTTTGCACGTTGGTTTGACTTAGAATAAAGTCATATGATGGAAATACACACGTCATTTTTATTTATATTTGTTCGAGATCTTTAAGTTTCAAAGCGTTTAAAAAATTTGAAGTTCAAAAATTTTGCACGATCAGACCACAGCATAAGTAACTCGTGGTTATATACCGGTGTGATGTAATCAGACTTTGTAGCGACCTTGACTTTAGGACTTCTTCAGCATTAAAATCCAAACATTGTTATCTTTGGCTTCACCGGAGTTTGATGGCGTTTGCCCTATGGAGTTGGTTCTTTAAGATATCGTGCTTCTCAGAGCGGATACTCAGACGAATGGCGACGGCGTAATAAGTGCAATCATGCGACATACACTCAAAGATTATCGAGCCGCTCGCTCTATTACACTCACACACAGACGACCGAAAAATATACGTTACGTGGCCGCGCACCTGTTTCCGGTGTCGTGTCGATTTTGGATTTTAGATAGACCTTTTGCTTGGATACAAAAGATGGCGGAATAGTTGTTCTTGACGATTAGTGCATTTATTTTTATTGTTGTTATTATATGGTTTTATTATTACATTGGTAGGATGGATTATTCTGCATATCGGCCGCATTCCGCAAGACCACGAAGTCGGATAAATCCCATTACGGTTAGTTGATTAATTCGTCATCGTCAATCGTCATCACCTGTTTTGCATGCATGGAATAGACTGTCTGAAGAGGGTGAGACGAAACATCGCACCGACCGCACCGGCAGCAAATTACCGAATTAACGCTAACCGTAACCTTAACCCTGACCCTAACTCTAACTTTGATCCTAACCCTATAACTCTTTGTCTAACCCTAATCTTAGCCCTAACGTTTGTCCTAGCGTCTAATTTCCCATTGATGTTATTTTCCGTCCGTGGTGGACGGAAAAGTAAGCAAACGTGAGGCTATTTTCCGTCCGCTACAGACGGAAAAAGAAGAGCATGCGGACGCTATTTTCCGACCGTGTGGACGGAAATCTATGTGCTCAAAGCGATTGCAGTTTTTGTTGTCTGTTTGCTTTAGGCTACTCATTTTCAGTCACATGCCAACAATTATTTATTAAATTTCATGACTACTTACATATTGACACAGATTTCCTGTCATACGAAGTTGTGTTGCTTATCAGTATTTGTATTTATCTACAGCTTTATCTCAAGCTTTTTAATAAGATGCGCAGTGACACACATTGCATTAACTCACTGTTACCTTGTAACAAAACTAATGTATATGGCCTTAGAGACAGAGAACATCACTTTGAATTACCACCTTGGCACTTAATATATATAGTCTACTTTTTAGTTAGTGGAGGACGGAAAATAGCCTTAGGCTTGCTCACTTTTCTGTCACTAGAGACGGAAAATAGTGCTTTGAGCACATAGATTTCCGTCCACATAAAGGGAAAATAGCATCTGCATGCTTTTTTTTCATCCGTGGTGGACGGAAAATAGCCTCACGTTTGCTTATTTTTTCGTTCTTCTGGACGGAAAATAACACCAACCTTAATTTCCGGTAATTTGCCGTCGCATGGTGTTATTGACTGTACACATGCATGGTCCAATATCGGACAGAAAATGTTATTGACCATGTGAGTGCGCACGTATGGCCATCCACTCAAGTTGCGATTAGGCTTAATTTTTGTGCCTGTGCACAGTCCAAACTTCAGAACTCATTTATATGACATCTTGGTTATTATTATATCATCTAAGAACACACATCTTGGGTGGCAAGCTTTTGTAGTAGGCTTAAAGGTTGACATGATTCGAAACTGAAATATCAGCTGACCAGATTATACTCGAAATTGTTCTAACCAAAACAGCATCAATTATTTCTAGAGTTAGTTTTTTGCTCATAATTAACTAATAACAGCAATGTGAACATACAAGTGCCCATGCAACTTTTTGCTTACACGCTGTCAGTATGCATGTGCGATCTGCGCATGGTAAATAACACTTTGTGACCGCATACGGACCATGCGTGCACACAGTAAATATAATCATTGTTTGCTGCTGGTGCGGTGTTTCGTCACACCAGTCAGAAGATGTTATGGGTGCATTGCATGTATTGTAATGCAGTGCATGTAAAGACAGGTTTGATGAATAGATGATGAGACATGAACATTGAAAGCACCTTGTGCTTCCCAGTCGTTAGACTGTAACTGTCACTGTATCAGTTTGTGTTAGAAATTCAAATGTGGGCTATCCTGTGACATAAGCAAGTATGGCAAGCTTGGCAGAAGTTTGCCCAGGGTAAATGCTGTCTGTGTTTTTCATGCACAGGGTGAAGACATGGCTCTAACTGCTCGGGGTTCTGCAGAACAACAGAAGCAGCCACAACGGTATCAAAGAGACCCAAGCAGTTACTGTGTGAAACATAATAAAGTTGCCAAAGAGTCAAGACCAGCAGGGTAAATGAACGTTTTATCGTTTTTGTTGTTCTTCTATTTTTACTGCAGTTTTTGAAACATATTGAAGTGATGAATTAATGCATTGCTTTAGGCATTTTTGTTTACTTCATCATTTTTGTCTGGGTACAGACTACAGACCCAATTCGAATACTTGCTGCTTACTTACACAGATGCCAGACAAAAACTGACACTTATCCTAAACTTCACTTTAAGCCCACAGAATATAATAGTTTTGGCTCATCCACTGTACATATCTGTAATCCAAAATAGTGCCACAGCAGCCGTAACAAATCAGTTGTCTACCATAGTTAAGTGCAACATCAGTCACAAATTTTCAACTCATGACAAAACTGTTATATTGTTAATAGAGCTGTTGAAGCGCTAATTTTTTATATGCATTTTAAACACATTAACATGTTATTAATGCACCCAGGCCCTCGAGAGGGAGAGTAGGGGGTAAGTTACCCCAGGTCCCGCAACGTTTGGGTGGCCCGCCTGTAGAGTATAGAAAGTTAAAAACACATTTTAAACGTCTAATCAACAATAACTGCTGTCATAGCTAGCATAGAAATCTATAGCCTGTCGTCAAAATAATTATTTATTTACAGTAGCGATAGAATAGCAACTATGGTTTAGTTACTTGAATTTATTCGATTGTCAAATAACCTCAGTTTAACGAAATATTGAAACTTTTGTTTTACGGAATTTAGTAAATTAACGTAAATTTACATATGTGCATTAATTATTTTAACGCGTGTTAATTTTTTTAACGCGCGTTAAATTATTAATGCATTCATGCGTTAATTTGACAGCTCTAATTGTTAACAAATTGTTGATTATCAACTTTGTGACTGTCAAACTGTCAGTCATATTTTGTGGCAGTCAAACTGCTGTTTCTTCTTTGGAGTCAGTTTCAATATTTGTGACAAATATTTGCACAAAGCAACGTGACCAATAGAGAAGATGTCTTTGGGCCTGTGTCTGAATAAAAGACATAAGTTTTTGAACATTTATTGTAACTTTTGACTATAATATTGCTAATCAACAGTATGTTAATATTATAATGTTTCATATCTTAAAATGTTGTGACTGACATTAAGATGTTGTTTCGTTGGAGTATTATGGTATCACGTAGATGCCTCTACTGTGGATGCCACAGGAAAAACTCAGAACTCTGCTCTTAATATTTTTTATGAAGTAACAAGTTCTATCAAGTGCTAATCATATGATATTTGTTTTGTACTAAAATTTGCTGATATTGCACCAGGATTGTTGGAGTTATTTGAAAGCATAGCAAACATCCAGTTTTCTAGACTCAGTGTATTTGTGTCTAGATGCATAGTTTGACTATTTTGAGATATATCTCCCAGCTAACTGCATGTGTTTTTAGAGTTCCAAGATTGAACTTGGGCAATGTATATGATAATGATGACAATGGAGTTGACTACACAGTAGCAATGGAAAGTCCACTTGTTGCAGCTGCTGCTGGCTATGGGTCTTGCTCTCTTAATTTTGTCTTAGAACATTATCTTAAAAATGTTATTACTTTTTGGGTTTGTTTAACTGGCTTGCTTATTGGGTATGTTTATGTATAGTGTGATTACTCAAGCATTTTAACAATTTTTTTTGTATTTTTTAAGAAAGTTATTTCTTTAGTTTTGTTTTGTAACATATTGTTTTTGTTACTGTTAACTCCCAAGGTTAATGTTATTACTGTGCTTGTCATTTACCGGTATGGAGTATAATATTTAGCACTCAGAGCGAAGACTGAGATATAGACAGTGTTTTTTAAATGACTTAAAGAAGTAACGCACACCTACTATTGCATTGGGTTTGACAATGACATTGCACATTTCTTTCCCATCTATTGATTGTGCTAGCTAGTTCTGATCAGCTCAGTGTTGGCATACATACTTACTGAACTGTAGAGTGACTGCATACTCAATAACGGGTTCAGCTTCTTGTGAATTTGTGAATTGTTATCGATCAATTAGTGTTGAGTTTAATCACAGTTTATGCATCTGTATTTATTTTCTGTTGACACACTGGTGCTGCTTGCTATGTTTACTTTGATTTTTGTCAATAAAACTGGCTAAAATTGTGCATGAAATGCAGCACTTTATCAAGGTGATTTTTCAGTACTGATAACTTTTGTATTTTATTTTTTTCAAGTTATATAATTTTGTTTGCAAATTTAGGATGTCATCAGCTCAAAATTCCAGAAGAAATGACCAGGTAAATGTGAATACTTTAAGTAATTTTAAACTAAGTTTTAGCACAGGTTTTTTTTAGCATTTTTGACATTTTGTATCACATTTAATCATCATGTCATCATAACATTAGTCTTTTGTTGTCTTCATTGTTTTCACATTGGAGCTTTTTTAACTGTTTATTTTGATATTTGGAGACTAATTTTAGAGTTAGTTAATTAGTTTATATTTTGCTGACAATTATTGATAAAGATAAATAAGTACATGGTGGGCCAAAAAAACCAGACATGTTTGAGCATTGATAACTCAGCGATGGTTGTCAGTAGAAGGCATGTGATATGTCAAAAGTTTTAGAATGTTGTAGTCAAAAAGGGCCAAACTTGCATAGCAAATCATTTAAATATTCTTTGCCTAATTTGCATAAATCTTCATTACCCCTGAAATTAGGCATTTGCTTGCACTCCCATATGCCCATGTTCATTGAACTCAAAAACTCACTGCCAAAAAGTCTAGATTTAAATTCTGTGAATTATGCAGTGCGGGGCATTGCAACAGATAGCATGGTCACAAAATTTCCGTAACTGACCAGCTAAAACATGTGCTAATTGAATACTGGGCTCAGCTGATCCTAAACACATTGACACTAGTTATCGATCAGCTGCCTAAAAGGACTGATGACGGTTATGAATGCAAAAGCTGGGCAACTGCCTGTGTCGAATTTCATCTAAACTCAACACGTGTGTTAATGATTGTTGATATTTCACTGTATGCTGAATGAAAATCAACTTAAATTCATGTGTTCCTGCCAATTTAGCATGATTTTAGGGGTGGGACAGATTTGTGTAAATCCGGCAAAGAATATTAAAATGCTGAGACAGGCAAGTTGTACACTTCTTCGGTACACAATTTCGAAACCTTTGGCATATTACGCACCTTTCCATCAGTAAACATCGCTAAGTTACAAAAGCTCAAATATCCACGTTAAATCAATGTGTTACAGTCAGCTTTGGCAGAATTTGGGGGTTACGCATATTTGTGCAAATTAGGCAAAGAATGTTTAAATGCTTCAGTATGCAAATTTGTCGTTTATTTTTTACAGCATTCTGAAACTTTTGATGTATTACACGTCTTTCTACTACTAACCATTGCTGAGGTATCGATGCTCAAACAGGTCTGGTTTTTTTGGCCCACCCTGTAGATATTGGACCATGCTGTCAGTGGTTTTGATGTTGTTATTTCATTGACATGATGGAAAGGTTGTGAAAGGACCTGCTTTAATAATTTTTTTTTGCTTCCGAAAACTTTTTTGGAGACCTGCCCAACACAAAGTATCAGTAACTCCAAAACAAAAGTATGGCACTTAAGGAAACACTGAATGAAGAATTTCGCTTCTTTAGAATATGGCCAAACTTATGCATCTAATAACTAAGGTAAAGCTGGTGTGCATGCAGAGTGCATGGATGTCCAATAATTGGTTGGTGCAGGCAAAGTAGACAAGTTTCTCTGGCTTTTCACAAAAAGGTTGCCCCTTTCTTTTACTAATGTAGGTTGTGGAGTACCTTTGTTTTAGGACTGACTGCTAACACTGTATTGCCTGCCTGTAGTCTTCCACAAGAGATGATGATCCACGTGGACATGCAACATCTTATGCCACCATGCAGTCAACTGTCGACAAACAGCAGACTGCAGTTTACTACTCTCAGCCTTCTTCCAGGCATCTGAAGCATGTAAGCCATTTATTTACATTTCATTGGCACTCATGTTATGTTGAAATCACTGTGGTCGGAAGATGTAAGTGTGGAACTGTTTGAGGAAAAAAATGAGATCTGTGATAATCTTTAGTTTGCATTTTGGATTACTAGTGCACAACAATGATGCATTGTAGTAACAGTAATATAGTACTAGCTGCAAAATTGGACACATGCAGTGGCTGCGTGTTTGTTGGAACCTGTATGTCCTGTATTTCGCTGTTGTAGTAAGTTGTTTTTTGTGCTTACTAGAATTTTGTTCTTTAATACATTCTTTATAAATAAGAGCCCATTGTGCGCAGTACAGTTTTTGTTAATTTTCTGTTCTGTATGCTTGTTTTTACAGATGAAAAATCGATAATATTATACAGCTGTTGTTGTTTTGCACATGTTGGTCTGATAATTACTTCTACCAGAGTCTTTTGTGGATTTTGAATTATTGTCCAGGATTGTTCACTATCAGGTAATAGTGCATTAAAGTGACACTTTACACTGTATCTCAGCCAGTTATAAACATAGTTTGGCTTGATAAAATTATATAGCAAGGAATGGAGGGCAGCTCAAGGATCAACCAGTTACATTTTTGTCACAAACCATTTCAGGATACAGATCCAAGCTTCCAGAATTCAGATGCGGATCCAGGTATTTTTGGATGGAATTTTTTTGAAAGGTAGGCAGGATCCAAGGAACAGGTATTAGGTGTTTTATATTTGGCAGGTGGCAGCACTGTTGCTGGCAGATGTTTGAGATCTCTGATTGTTTCTAGTTACTGCTGTGATAGGCGGCAGATGTACGGCATGGAATTGATGAGCTGCGAATCAACATTCCATCCACGGACAGGCCAGCTCTTGCAGCCGAGCCGCAGCCAGCAGACCCTCAGAATCAGTCACAGGCTCAATGGACTCATGGACGATACACAAAGGAAGCATTGCACAAGCTCAAAGACAAGGTACCAGTTGCCGTATCTGCTTTCGTTTTTTGCTACTTTCAGCGAGATGGGGACTGAGTAGTAGCTGCAGTTGTTTGCTGATGCAGGCAATGGATGACCGCAGAGTGCTTTGCTGTATTATTAGCTCATGCCAATCAGATGCCACCTCTGAGATTGTGAAGCAGTTTTGGTTGCGATTATGACTCATGCTAGGAGCGCTATAGCAAGTACTGAATTTCTGCTATTTTAACTCGGTGCAGCCATGCTGTGGTGGAATCAGAAGTGGCATGTGGAACTAAAAGAGCACTTTCAAGCCAATTTACTGAACAGTCGTTTACGATTGAGCGTCACCACAGATGCACGATGGGTAACTGACATATAACCCCACTGGTGGAGACTGGTTGCACGTTGCCCATTGCCTGATCACAAAGGATTCAATTGACACCACTTACATTCGGCTAGATCAAAGTCCGGGATGAAAGCTGTTGGGTCATCAATGATGGAGGAAACTGTGTCTAATAATATTCGATTTCAAATAGTGAATTCTCAGAGAGAGATTTTGTGTGTGGAACCGCTGCCCAAGTCGATCGACAAAGAGTCAGGCAGCTCTCAAGTGACAGTTGAAAACATTTTTATTGTCTGTTGCTTTTAACATTGCCTGTGATCTGCTTTAGTTTGTTTTTGTTTTCCGTTGTTGCTGTATCCATACTGTAATACACCGATGGTCTCTTATGTGATGGAGTCATTGCAAATTTTACGTAGGTCCAATGGTGTTATTTAAATGAACACTGGGAGTTCTAAAATACTACATCAGTGGATGTTGCACTGTCATCAGAATTTTTTTCAGTACTGTCCAGTTTTGTGATACGGGCACATTTTTAATTTGTATGCAGTGATTATATAGTTTTCACTTGGCTAAACCAAGAGCTGTTACTTTGGTGTTTTAGGAATCTCTGGAAGAAGAGAAGCGCAAGTCAAAGATGCTGGAGACCGTGCTTATTGATCAGCTCTGCAGGTCTCTGCTAATATCTTAAGTTTAAATGATGCATTTAAATCATAGGCTATAAAAGTTCACTATATTATAACCTTTATTTCTACTTATGTGTTTAATTTCTCGACATTATGGCAGTTGCTGTTCAACAAACAGAAATCGTTTTGATGAAGGCAGTAACAGTTGCTAAAACGGCAACAAATCCGTAAATAAAAGTTGTAAATCAATGAATTCTTGTAGTTTATTAGGTCTCTGTAAACTTTTTATACGCTTTTCGTATTTTAGTCATTTAATGCCTGTTATTTTTCCCAAAGGAAGCCATACAAGCATTCAAACAGTGAGGACATCGGCTGAGACTTTTCGTTTCTGGTCCAGAAAGGAAAAGTTACAGCCAACATCTGTGCTGTCTGAATGCTTGTATGGTATGCTGCCTGTGCACCTGATGTCTAGTGACGTACGTCCACACTCATATCATAGTTTCTGCAGTGTGGATGTTAGTCTGTATGGTCTGTAGACCTGTGATAAGTGATCCTGGTCAACTATTGTCAGCTCGACAGCCACAGACTTACCGGCCCGGCATGAAGCGTGGCAGCATTAGAACACTCCATGATACCAAGTCAGTAGGCCTAATGTTCACTGCCATAGATCCATATGTTGCATTTTTGAACATTGTAGTCAGTGTTATTATGCCTCTCCCAACGTAGTGCCGCCGGAGGCATTATGTTTTCGGAGTGTTCGTGCGTCCATCTGTTTGTCTGTTCGTGCGTGGACTTTGAGCGCAAATATCTCCAGAACGACTGAAGATATCAACAAGCGGTAAATGGCGTTAATAACTACAATCTCTTCCACGTTGAACAAAAAATTGGTGAACTTTGGTCCACCAACAATGACAGTTAGTTGGCTAATGTTTACCCACCCTAAGTCGGCACTGCGTGCTTCTAGACAGCATTCGCAGACCATTATACAGTAGGCCTAATCAGTTGACGTTACGCGTATAGTGATGCGGTCACATTTCTTATTAATTTCTGTTTTAGTTCGTCAAACTGCCTAATTCTTTCTCCATCAATCAAACTCAAACTCTTTCTGCAACATTGGGGTATGGTCAGTCATTTCGTCGGGCTTCTTGTTAATTAGTAATTTATCAATTAACAACACTTTCTCTGTGTAAACATTATTCTCTCGCTGCAAAGTTCTGCAGCACAGCTCATTGTCCAGGCAGCTAATGAATCTTCATGAGATGTGACGAATCACGTCCGCATTTTTGTCGTGCGTGACCAATCACTGGCAAGCTTCGACAGGTAGGGTCCAGTTATTGCTTGGCTGTAAATAGATTTGTGATTTCTACTTTTTTGAGTTACGCGCCGCAATACACGGTCTCTGCGATAGCTAGCTTCTTGTCACAGGTTGGCAGAGGCATAATAGTTGATGCAGTCGTAACCGCCATCTAGTTTTGTAAATGCATTGTTGACTGAATTGATGAATTTGAACAGAATGAAGTTACAGATCCACATACTGATGGCTGTGTGTTTCTTAGTACGTATATTGTTGACAAAATTAACGAATTAGAAGAGGTGAACTTCTTGGATTCTACCTGCTGAGCAGAAATATGCACTGTTGTCATCATTGGTGTATCTAACAGTGTATCAGCTCACCAGCCTACAGCATCCCAGGCAGCAGCACAGATATGCTCGGTGAGGGGAGTTTGGTGGCTTAACGGGGAGGGGGCAAGATAACGAGGTTTAACTGCATTGCATTCGACATGCTGTCATCACTGCGTGGAATCTAGTTGAAGTCACATTATAAAATGCAGTGCATTGTGTAGGGTGCGGACGGATGGGTCAGCAACAGAAAATCTTCTATCACAAAGAGTTCGGTTTGAAGCAAGGCTGCTCACTACGTAAGTTATTAAGTTAATGTTTTGTTTTGTTGCATCTTTTTATGCGGCGAATGATAGCTTGACATCATTAGCTTGACGTCACAGTAGGCTACAAAGAAAAAATGCCCATGGCACTGCAGTCACTTAACAGTCAGCTATGGGAAAAAGGCAGAAAAAAGATGAGTCTTGAGTTTAGTCACAAATGTTTGCAGACACTCTGATGACGTCACTCATGATGACAGACTGTTCCAAGTTTTTGCCATAATGATGGAGAATGCCAAGTTACTGATCATTGAGAATAGACGTGATAAAGCTGACATTTATCTTCTTTTCTTTTCGGTTTAAACAGCAGCTAATATGCTATATGAATTTTTCAAATTACAAACTTTATTTGAGTATTTCTGCTTAAATGTTTAGGCTTTTTTGAATATTTTAATGATGTTTACATGCTGCGTCAATTTAGCTTTAAAGACAAATGTGGCTGTATTGGTCACTGATTGTGACTGAAAGGAGTAGAGGCATGGCCAGATTGGCCCATTTTTGTATTTGTCACTGAATGACTGTCAATTATACGTGTAATGTGCAAGCAATGGACGTGATGCAGTGCGGGAACTTACCGGCTTTTTCTTTGTAGCTGACAACAGCCTTACCGTCTACGAGTTCCGCCAGTTTGGCAAAACGTCGGTATCTTCTGTGACTACATAATGTGTATGTTAAACTATTGTCTGGAGTGGACTAAACAGAGTTAGTGGAACTAATAGATTTCAGACAGTGGTCTAATGCTTTTATTCTATGCTGGCCAATGTCGGTCATATAAGCCTACACTGTCTTCATTTCTCCACGCTTGAGTGCACCCATGAAGTTATGAACCCATTTGTACTATTGTGGACATAGCGCTAGAGATAGGCAGTATAGGAGTGGCAGTGGAATAAGAATATTCTGGCATCAGTTATTGTTATGCACAGTTCTAATTTTTAGCTAATGGCAATTGCATATCTGCATTGTTATAGTATTATTTGCTTTTATAAGTGAAATGCATTTCTCTGTGTGGCACATGTGCATCATGTATAATTTTCATTTCAGGTGTTCAAATAACGTCCACACGGTCACTTGGCATAGTGGTTTACTTGTTGATCTTGATCAACGAAGCTGCTCTGAACTGGGCACGATTAGTACTTGGATGGGTGATTGTCAGCAGATGGGTAAGCCATCTCAGAATGAATCAGATGTCTAGGTCAACTCAGCCTGGCCATCCTTTTATGGGTAAGGGCAATTAATAACATTGATAGTTGGGGCTTAAACAGGCACATTGCACTGGCCTCATATCTTGTGATCTTGCAGTGTGAGCTGGTGTCTGTCTGACAACTAAGGAAACGTTCAGCACTGACCTTGTGGCTCCAGAAGCACTTTATGCGTAACGTCTGTTAGATTGTAGATATTCATATCTGTGATTGATGCGATGTTTTAGGTCCAAGGCAATGCCATTCATCAAGCGTGGTGTTTATCGACGTCTGCGTTTCTGCAGTCAATCTGCAGCACAGAATTACATTCTTGCTGACGTCATTGCTGTATGCTATTCTAATGCTCCTTTAGTTGGATTCTACAGAAATTCTTGATTACATGGCTTGATTATATTTACAAAGAAATAATTGCACCATTTGATGGTAATAACAAAAACTGCGTGAGATAGACTTTAACTTTACTGAGTCTTAAGAGTATTACTGCTCTGGGTACATGTCCAAGGATGCCGATTTATGTACATTCATGTTTTGTTATTTAAAAAAATTCCAGTTCACTTTCTCGACACGGCATTGCACAAGTGAGGTCAAAATTCTGACACCCAGTAAAAAGTTGACAATTATAGTAGCCCTGAGCATGTCCTACTCCGTAGTGATGCTGCAACTTAGTGTTGAATTACTTCGACTGGTATCTTTTTTACAGTTTTGTGTGTTATGTTTCAGGGTGGTACTTTGTACTTTGAGACTGCAGATCAGCCGCTGCCCGATGTGACCAAGCTAAAGCCTGTAATGGCACTGAGAATCTGTGATGTTGATATTGAAGCAAAAAAGTCTATTTTGTATGTATGATATTGTTAATTATTTGGGTTTTTTTAATATTACAGCAAAAAGGTTTATTTTGTGAGTAAAGTAATGTCCTTATGTAGTCAGCTTTGCTAATATTGAAACAGAAAAGTTTATTTTGTTAGTAATTTATGACGTCGTTGATTGTTTAGTTTTGATGATAGCATTGTAAGTTATGCGGATGAGTCATTTGGAGATATGTTGATTTTGGCTTACTGAATACTTTTAGTTGTGACTTTTTGCATCTACAATTATCTAATACTGTGTAATTTCTGCTTGTGATGAACAGTTTTGTGTTTGTCTAAAAGATGGTTGGCTGGAATTTTTTTAGTTTAACCAGTATATTTTTTTGGCTGAATTTTGTTTTAAATGACCAGTAACTAAAATTTGATTTTGGTTTCTGAATCTTATGTTGCTTCCATTGACTTGTGACTTTGTGCTTCATAGCTCTGATCACATTTGCTAATTTTTATTTGTCACAGCAGCTAATGACTGCGCAGTGGCATATATAGGATTTGACAAAGTGGCCCAGTAGTGGTGGCAAGTGTGAGAGTGGGGAGGGGTGTGGCAAGCATGGAGTGCAAGCCCATAATGAGGTTCTGGGGTGGGGCAGGGTCTGGGACAGAACCATTGCTCAAACTGAAACACTTAGCTTTTGGACGTTCAGTGGAATCAGCAAATTTGCTGACTTTTCTTCAGTTTAGAAATGGAGAAAACTACAGACATTTGTGTTGCCTGCATTTGGCAGTTACCGGTATTTGATATGTTGGTGACTGGTGAGACATGATCTTTGTTCTGTAGACTGTCATCAGTTCCCACATATGACCGGGAAAAAGTCTGGAAGCAGATGCATTTGCCAGCGTCACCAGAAGAAGTTCAGATAAAAATGTTAATGGACGACATTCATGGTGAGCGTATGCAGTGTCTTCACTAGGTAAAATGGGCAATCTACTGCCAACTGAATGACGTTGCTATAAAATTGCTAACGATAACAGACAAAATCTTTGCATTGTCAAAAGTTTGTAGGTATAGCCAGCAATGGTTTTGCAAATTTAGACAGAAACTGTTATTGAAAACTATTCTGCTTTGCTGCCTGTTTGATATGCATACATATAGCTTAACTGAATGGTATTATGTATTTAAGTCTGTAATCGATGGTCAACACTGAGCATTTTTTGGCCATGGGGTTTTATTACAGATGAGAAACTGCAGATTATGAAGTATAATTTTTCACTGATTTACTGATTCTGTTTGGAAATGTGAGCCATATTTTGTGCCTTTACCTGTCTAGTGAAGCGAAACCTTAGATTTCAAGCCAAGTCAGAAAAGCCTGAATGAGTGACTGCCGGGTCTAATCATTACTACTACTACTAATACTACTACTACTACTGCTGCTACCACTTTTTACAATTAGTTTGTGTTGGTCTGTCTTTGACAGAGAGTGTACGTCGTCAGATTGCAAGTCGAGGCATCCACGTGTTCACAGGCATCGGTCGACAACTGCGCCAAGGTGACCTTAGTGCCGATGGTATCCTCAACAAATACGAGCTCGAAAAATCTCTCGTTGACTTCCACATCAGCATTGCTCAATACGTGAGCTATTAATTATGCTAGTAATTAGTATTACTTATTAGTTAATATCAGTTATCAGTTAGTAAGTTATTAATAATTAACTTGTGTAGCTGCTGCTGTCGTAATAGGCTGTATTAAAGGTCTTGTTCATCCATCTACAGGGTGCGGCAGAAAAAAGTAGCCCCCTAAAGTTTTTTGCTGTTTTCTCAGCAACTGTTTAGCATTTTAATCTGAAAATTTACAGATTTATTTACTAAATTGTTCAATGGCTAAGTGCCAAATAAAATTTGATTCCATTGAAAAATGACGAAGTTATAGGTTTTTTAACATGATCGCTTGCTGATTTTTCAGCATGAAAAAATGTTCAAGCTGCAACTCCAGTTCAATAACATAGTTAAAACAAATCAAACAACACAGTTAACTAATGATCAGATGCCAAAATTCCATTGTCACTGTGAATGTTCGAAGTGTCCGCTGACAGCTCCAAGCTCCAACACAAGCCTTAAGTCTTTCACAGTCTTGTCGATCAGTCCTTGTGGTAGGTTGTTCCAGATAACCTGAAGCGATTCCTTGAGTTCCGCGATTGTTTTTGGCTTTGTTTTAAGCTTGTGGTAAGCTCCAACATTGCACACCACATGTGATAGTCCACCGAGTTTGCATTCGGCGAATTTAGAGGCCATTGGTCTTTTCTGATGAAATCTGGACAGTTGGCCCGCAGTCAGTTTCCTGCGCTGCACGCTGTGTGTGCTGGTGC
>Ga0209367_1003563_pt1 | contig 21223 bp, 12 predicted proteins | sample WorMetLIZISLAND2_FD_187412 | JGI IMG/M metagenome (GOLD analysis project Ga0209367, IMG submission 187412) | Marine gutless worms symbiont microbial communities from Max Planck institute for Marine Microbiology, Germany - Olavius geniculatus... ...
GTAGTCGTGCTAGGCCTATCAAGCATCAGTATTAAAGGTAGGCCTACCCCCTACCGCCTACAGCGTTTATTTGAGTGTTGACTGAGTGGCGCCAACTCGCGCCGCCGCCGCCGATAAATGTTGGCGCCGCCGCCAGCCGAATTTTCGACGGCGCGCCGATTCAAGCCGGCTCGCCAGCCGAATTTTACTGCAGCCGGCCGGAAACAGGTCGGCGGCGCGGCTGAGGGGTCTATCCCCAAACTAACAAAAAAACCCTGAACATCTATGAATAAGCTTGCAGGTTGATACAAACAGTAACAACGTGTAATAAACTATAATAATTCACCAAAGTGCTGCAAATTATTGCATGCAAATTATTACCTTTGAAGTCGACTTCACCGTTGCCGTCCGTGTCGAATATCTCGATGACGCGTTGTACAAGCGGATTCTGCTGAAGTTCCGGCAACGACATGAACTCATCGACGCTCAGTGAGCCCGAACCGTCCAAGTCTAACTTCTTGAATCGCTTCCCCAGCCGCTTTATCTCCTCCGCATCAACTACAACCCCCACAAATTAGGAGTTAATAAAAATCTCTGTTCACCAAAATTGGCAGACAGTATGCACAAATAGATAATATACAATTAAAGAAAATGAAAAGAAAGAAAAAATAAAATATATAAAATAATGCTAAGTGCATTTGGTGAACTGATTATATACCCGGTACGTCTACATTAGACACATGGCTACTGCCAACGAAACCTTAACTAAGTACATGTATGGTACTATAATAGTCTCAAGCACAATAATATTAGGCAGACAGCAACCTAAGAAATCTCAAATCGCATCCAAGTTGGATGTAAAGGTATTAACACGTTCTGGAATTAAAACACTTGGTAATTCAAAGAAAAAATAGCTTTGACATGCTTTTATAATATCGTACATACTTGTTTTGTTAATTTTAACAGCATGCACCTAATAAATTCACGTTCTACTTATTTTCTTACTTACTTATTTACATCAGCATCGAATGAGATAAGAAGGACAATGATTCATATTTCAACTGACCTATTCTCCATTGAACTACAGTATGTTATCATTAAGCTATTCAAGGCTAACTCAGCCTTCAATCTATCTTGAGTGGAAAATTGGCTACAGGCCTGACTGGCTGGGGTTAAGCTGGAGCACGTTCACCTGCGTCAAATGCCAGGTCAAATACACAGCTGTACATTAAAGACACTCCAAGCCCACGGAACACCGATAAATACAAATGACCTATTGGCGTACACGATTTCAAAATACTGTGACGCCCATCTGCCGTAAGAAACATAGATTTTTCTGATTCTCCTGGCATTCTTTGACATTTACTAATTCCTCAGCAGCATAAAAAACTCCAGCAGTATCCACGCAGTTGGATTATCAGGCCACGAGGTGGCAGCAGCAACCTGTTATTAATATCAGAAACAGCAGTCAGATGGCGACGGCTGCTGCTGCTGCCTGCCACTGACCCAAGAACCGATGATTAAAGACGATGTGCAAATGCGCCCTGCACTGCGCAATGCATCGGTTGTTTATAAGCTGTTATCACATCAGAACGCTATCATTCCTAACTAACCCGGCCGGCCAGACAGCCCTGCCATAAATTCACTGAACCGATACCGGGTAATATTCAGCTGTCGCTGATACAGCTCTATAAAACCGAACAGAGCTAATCTTAGCAAAAGCGTATGTCTGTCTGTCTGTCCGTGTGTGTGTCCGGCGTCGGGACTGCAGTCAATGAAAGCTGACGCCCCCCCCCCGGCCTTTATTTAGACCGCCCATCCCAACACCCCGTTTGCCGTGCTATGTGGACCAGCGCAAGTCAACTGCCGCCTCAGTCTCCATGCATGTTAAATGTTGATGATCTACATTTCATCTGTCGCAATATCTCTTGTAGTACTCTTATCAGATATCAGAAAGCATGCAGCGTCACACACCAAAAATATGGCAGTCATTCGTCCTTCAGAAAAAAAACAAGTCTGGCAAATTTTTGCATGCACTGCCATTACAATGCATCTATTCAGTTGAAAAATAGGTTGCAGTAAATTTTACTGCAAGTAATTGCTTTAAAGATGAAAATATCTGTACAGTCTTCTTGGAAGTTTGCCATCCTGGTTTGTGAAGACAGGTGCCATATTGACGTCAGAGACAAACAATCATGCATGCAGAGAGGGCCAAAAATGTAAACAACTGTACTTTTTCCATATCTTTGCTAAATATTAACCAATTTTCACAATTTTTTCACCAGTAAACTTTGGAAGAAATTTGCTACTCAGTGGCATGCACACCACACTTATTATGTCGCTACACTACCTTGTAAAATCTAAATATCCAAAAACGTACAATATCTACAGATAAGGTAGAGTGGTAATTTTTTTAAGTATTTAAGTAAAATGTTAAATATAAGTTATAATATGGTAAGTGTCAAACAGCTTGAGATGTAGCTACGGAGTAAGTTTTCATCTTTCAAAAAATAGTGCACAACTTGTAGGGCTGCACAACTGAAATACATTGCACTTTATGCTTAAGCAGCTAACTAAGCAAAATTTCTGTCAACAACCAGCATTAATGTACATTAAAAATTAGTGTATAGTAAAATCGTTCAAATTATTAAAAAAATGTTTAATATGTCCTCCAAGGTTATTGACACTTGCTATAACTCATATTTTAACATTCAAGTTAAATACTTCAAAAATTTACCATCAGACCTTCTGTCCATCTGTAGATATTGTACGTTTTTGGATAGTTATATTTTACAAGATAGTGTAGCGAGTAGCGACATAATAAGTGTGATGTGCATGCCCCCGAGTAGCAAATTTCTTACGATCCTAATTGGTAAAAAAAATCGTAAAAATTGATCAATACGGAGTAAGTTTTCATCTTTCAAAAAATAGTGCACAACTTGTAGGGCTGCACAATTGAAATACATTGCTCTTTATACTTAAGCAGTTAACTAAGCAAAATTTCTGTCAGCAACCAGCATTAATGTACATTAAAAATTAGTGTATAGTAAAATCGTTCAAATTATTTAAAAAATGTTTAATATGTCCTCCAAGGTTATTGACACTTGCTATAACTCATATTTTAACATTTAAGTTAAATACTTCAAAAATTTACCATCAGACCTTCTGTCCATATGTAGATATTGTACGTTTTTGGATAGTTATATTTCATAAGAGAGTGTAGCGACATAATAAGTGTGATGTGCATGCCCCTGAGTAGCAAATTTCTTACGATCCTAATTGGTAAAAAAATTGTAAAAACTGATCAATACCGGGTGGCGCAAAAACGTCCTGAACATTTGCATACATTATTCACCCGAGCAGTTGAAATAAATCAGTGCAAAAGCATATGTGTAATGACCAAACATCTTCGAATAGGTGTAGGAATTTTTGCCTAAAAAACTTTTGTATTAGCCGCAATACAAACAAAATAGCGTCACACGCCGTAAAGCAATTTTTGCAAGCAGTTCATCATTTGCTTTGCCGCTTGTATGCAGGCTACGCCAAAACGTCACAGTAGGCCAAATCATCAGTCAACTGATCAGCAGAAAATGTGCTGAACAGGTTCTCCATTCTCTTTTGCAACTGCTGCTAGACGCTTTTTTTACTGCTTTATGGCTTTTCTGATTCTGGTTGTCTGATGCTGACATCACGCTATTTTTCTGTGATAACATTCTGAAGATTTTTGAGGTTTAAAAATGATTTATGCCTTTCTTCATAGACATAGACAAGTTTTTGCAAGTTATCCCAAACTAAATAATGAGTGGGGATTCAAATGTGTTGAATGCGGTGTACATTTTTGTGAGCTGATGAAATCGAGCGTTTTGTGTCGAAGGAAATTTGACTTGCTTTGATGCGGTGTGATGGAACGCAGTCTTTACATAATTGAATTTTTAACTCGTTTTACGTCATTAAGCAGCATTCAGTAGTGTCATTAGTGAGGTCATTAAAATTTATAAGTAAGTAACAGTACATATTGGTCTACAAATTTTGGGAAAAAAATTTATCTTTATAAAGTATACGTGCCCTTATAGTTATGCAAAGTTTGGAACGTTTTTTTAGCACCACCCGGTATTTAGCAAAAATATGGACAAAGTGCAATAGCATACTTTTTTGGCCCACCCTGTACAGATTACAGAAGTCATATCAAATAAATGCAAACTACACTCACATGTTGAGCACAGCTCTAATGGAATTGATGTTTCATTCCCCTAGAAAAAAAAACAAAAACGTAGTTAATATTAATATCACAACATAAAGCAGTCTTTATGCATTTTATAAAATAGCAAATAATGATTAATCAATCAAAACACATAAGCATTAGACAGCGTCATACATCACAGGCTGTACAAGTAGCACAACAATGTTGCAAGGGTGACCAGCCATTCAATGGGAGATGCCAAAATCTGACCCCTCATATATCCCAAACCCTTTAATTTTTCCACATCAAAAATTGCACAGATGATTATGTCCAGTATATCTTCTAATGTGCAAAATTTAGTAAAAATCTGTTTACAGACGGCTTCCCTACCAATAGGTAAAATATAATGCTCATGTGACTTTTGTACCTTTCCTTCCCTCTTTTTCATGCCGTCCCCTACAGCAAAAATGACCATACCGATTTTAACGCACGATGGTCTACTGATGATGCAGTTTCATGAAAGAAAGTGCCTTTCGTGGGTTACAAAATTCAAATGTAATATTTTAAGGTCAGTGCTAGTGGTAGACCAATGATCTCGCACTAGTGAGCAGAAAATTACTAGCGGTAGATCGCCACTTTATCTAATTACATTTATCTCATTGTTAATGTAAGAATGCAGCCGCATTTTTCACCACATTACCAAGACTGTGGTTGGAACTAAAATATCAGTCACTCTGCTATCAATTACCACACATTCAATGAAATTTATTCAAAAACACTATAGTTCTAAGTCTGTGTTACAAGTAAAACAGCTTTGGCTTGAGATGGACTCTGATACAATACTGAATAAGCCTGATTTAAATATGTGACAGTGTTGTGGCATGGTTCATAGACCCTCTGTCTATCAGGAATATAAGTTCTACCCTCTACCCAATAATGTGTCTACCCAATCCACCTGCAGCAATTTTCCAGTGCTAACAGCAAGATCGTCAATCTATCACTAGAATTAAAGATATTTAACCCATTTTTTAAAAAGATAAAAATTACAATATGGCAAAAATTAAACAATTCTTTAGACCGTCATGTATAAAAGAAAAAGTTGCAATTTTTGGTTATAGGGTATGGTTTTTAGGGTCAACCACTTTAATGGTGTCATTTATATTTCACAGTGACTATACACACGACAAATGAAGCATGTCCACATGGCCAATGACTCAGCTGTGAACAGTTGCGACAAACAAACACTTCACAGAAATTTCTACCACTGAGTCATTGCTGCCACATTTTGCACATTTCATTGCATTAAAACAGTGCAGAGTAAAATTGCTTATATTTATTATATTTAATCCACTCATTGATTGTAAGCTTAGCCAGTGAAGAACTCGAATTCAAGAACGAGTGGCTTGAGTGAATGTGCAGGCATTGACAACATCAGTGATGTAGGCCTACAGTTTTAAATCTGAGCGTTAGTGTCCCCCCTGGCGTCCAGACTTGTAGTCCACGTCTTAGCATCTGCGTGTAGTGTTTTGTGTTTGTAGTCATGTGCGGCGTGCTGGTTTCGTCATTTTTGCATTGTCTAGCAGCATATACACTGTGTCTCAAAAAAACCATCCCCGACATTTTCGATTGTAACTTGAAAACCAATTATCAAATTTTGATAATTTATGGTACGAATATTTCTGACACAACTTGCCATCAAATGACTATTCAGTTTCCCACCTGACCCAACTTTTGTTTATGCACTACCTGGGGAAAACACAATTAGCAAAATATCACTTTTTTATCGGATGTGATATGATTGCTTAATTAACATAACATGTAAAAACACATTTTGTTCACATTTTTGACACTTTGAATGACATTTCATCCAGTTGTCCATTTTTTAACTGCCTGCAGTAAAACTGCTTGAAGTATTGGCTAACTATGTGAACACAGGCAAGGAGACGCTTTCTCCATTTATTGACAGCAGTATCGATAATGTTTTGCTCCAGACCAATCCAGGCTGTAGCAGTTGCTTCTTGACTTCACAAACATTCCTAAACTTTATCTGCACTGCTGCATGACAATCAGACGTTGTGATAGACCGGCTGTTGGGGTCCACAGATTAGGATAGAGAGAATTGATCGACGTTTTTCATTTATTTTAACACGTATTGTGCTTGGTCTAATTTCCTCAGGTAGTGCAAAAGCAGACGTTGGGTGAGGTAGAAACTAAAACACTTGTTTAATAGCCAGTGGTGTCAGACATTTTTCTGCCAAAAATTATCAAAATCTGCATCAAGTTACGATCGATAATGTCGGGGATGTTTTTTCAGGTTTTCTGTGTATTTCAACACATATTTCGCTTGATCTGATTTCCCTAGGTAGTGCAGAAGAATACATTGGGTGAGGTGGAAAAATGAATGGACATTTGATGGCAAGTTGGGTCAGGAATATTCGTACCAAAAACTATCAAAATCTGGTAATTGGTTTTCAAGTTACAGTCAAAAATGTTGGGGATGTTTTTTTGAGACACAGTGTAGAAGGCTGAGTTTTGATTTCACATCTGGAAAATCATCTTGCAGTGGTCATTTATGTATTCCATTCTGCAATTTTTTCATGGAGTTGTGCAGTGTCCCGTGGTGTCCTGCAGTTTTCAGGCATACCAAAGCTATCTGCATCACGACGTCAGGTCAGAAATGAATACATGTTTCAGAAAGCTGTTGTTAAAAGTTTGCAGATACAGTCCAGCTTTAGCGGGTTTTTAGTACAGACCAAAGCAACCTATAACCTATAATGGTCTCGCAGATGTAAGACAGTACAAGAATTTTAGATTTTACGTCGTAAAAAAATACTGCAATCGTACTCAACCATGTGTATAGAAATTTTCTAATTTGTTCACGGCTGGCCATGGGCGTTGGAAGTGTTTGAAAGTTGGGGGAGCAAGCAGTGGCTGGGGCCATGGCGAGCGCGAGCCTATAACGGGGGTCTGGGGGCGGAGCCCCCAGCGGGGTCCAGGGGCAGAGCCCCTGGTGGGGAGGTCAGGGGGGCAAAGCCCCCCTGAAGCTGAAAGCTTTTTGGTTCTTGAACGTCCCACGGAGCGGCAAAACTTATCCCGTTGTCAGTTGGTAGTTTTTAGGGACATGGTACAGGTTTACTCCCAAAATTTAGTGTCTATGGTTCGAATTGGGTGTGCCGTCCGAAAATGAATAGATTTTTACGAAACGAGCAGCTTGACGGCAAGTACAATGCAAGTACGATAGATGACATGCCACGGAATTGCCTTGTATTGGAGTTTTTCGGTACGTGGCATTGGCGTGATTCCGCCTATTCCTACAAGTGTTACCGTGGCTTAGTCAGTCGGTCCCTGGCAGTAGTAAATTGGTGTCCACTTTGGAGAACACTCTGAATTGGATACAAAGAGGGCAATCCCGATTTCTATGCATCTGCTTTTTTCTTGCGTCATTTGTAGATCTTCAAATGCACATTGTCATAATTTTTGTCTTAATCACGTCTGTTGTTGTTTACTTTTGTAGCCGCCTTCCAGCTGATCCAAAGTATCTGGATGTATTAAAGACCCGAGTCCATTCCATTCTCTGCCATCTCTTAAATTTGATAACAGATTACTATTTTGGCAGTTCCAGCTCTTCAATTATTGGGACTGTTGAGTGACACTGTTCGATATCTTGGTGACTGGATGTGACAACATTGTCATTATATCTTGTTTGAGTTGGCAATGTTTGTTCGTGTATGTTTGTACATATTTGGCCAAGAGGACGAATATGGCATTGAAACACTATTGCATATGTATCAACCGAATTTATCTATCAAGCATTTCGTTTAATTACACACAGCATCCTCTGTTCTGGTATATATTCAAGTTAACAGTTTATCACCCTTACTCTTTGCTTGCAGTTGTTTGATTTTGGCGGAGCAAGAGCTATGGCCTGCTCTCCCATGCCAATAGTTGGGGGAGCAGCTGCTCCCTCTGCTCCCCCTGTTCCAACGCCCATGCGGCTGGCTGTGTACGTAGTTGCCGTTTTCTATACATATGGCCAACTGCGTGTATAACACTAGTGATGATTCGATATATCGTATTGTACTGTCAAAAAATATTGAACTTTTCAATATGTCACGATATTCAAAAATATCAGGTTTTAATACTATCGCGATATTTTCTACAGATTCTTCACTACACTGCATGACTGGAGAGAAAGATTACAAATCAGACGAGTTAATGATGTCGTAATTTAACTACACTAGTAATATAATTTCACCTAAAGGCATATTTTATTGTTTAAATAGACCATACTGCATTGCTCAATGTTCACGTCTTGTTCCTATGCTTGTATAAGATTTACATACTTATTATTTAAATATATCGATATCGCGATATTTTGTATAATATCGTATCGATATTGTATCGAAATTGAAATCCTGATATCGAATCATCACTATATAACACCAGTCTTTATATTTACCCCTGATCTACATTTGTTGCCATGGAAATTTGAAATAAAACGGGCTATAACTCGATTTGTGTAAGAGATATCTGCGAAATTTTTGCGTCTAAAGAGGGCCACTCCCCCCTTCAGCGCCTGTCCTGGCGCATTTGGCGTTCGTCCTATTTGCCGCCCCTGTCTAACACCTCTGGATCCGCCTATGCGGCAACGCCTAAATCCTACTCCAGACGTTCCAAGTCATGGCATTCCGATTACAGCAGCTTAGCGTCTCACTACTTTTAGATCAAGTACAGACCACAGAGCAATACCATAAATGATATACTGTAATATTTCGATTGTAAAAACGGAGTTTACCATCTCAGTTATAATTCCATGGATCGTCAAAGTAACGTCAGCATAGACGAAAGCAAAACAAACAACTGACTGGCACCTGCTGCACGATACGGAACCAGACCACACACAGCGCCGTCAGATGTCAACACAGTAGCTAGTCCGAGCCTCGATTTCGATCGGGCACCTGTTAACGCCTCACATAACGTAAGGGTTTTAGTTTGCGAGTTTCGTGTATGATAGCGGATTAGCGACGTCAGAACTCAGAAATTAAAATGGTCCAAGTCAGCGAGCCACACTGGATCTACGTTGCATTTCGTGACACTTTGTGGTGGTTATCAATATCTTGATTTGTGCAAAAAGTAACTGTAAATTAAAATTTTTTGGAGTGTGATGGTCGACGAATGAAATCGGACGAACAGTGATGTACTGGTCTAGTCTTCGGGACCAAGCGGCCTAGTCTTAATTGGTCTCGAGGTCTTAATCGTTAAAAAAGTTTTGAAAAGGATATAGGCTAATACGTATTCGTCTTGAAAAAAAGTGTTGCATAGGCCTATGCTTAAGCCCGTATTAACTATGAAGGTAGGCCTAGTTACAATGTTATATCCTGATATGACGATCATTCAAAGTCAAATCTCATTCAAATTGCAGATCACAAAGAAGATCAGGTCAAGGTCAATTGCTGTTTTGTTATTTCGATGATCACAGGCTGAACGGCCGGTAGTCCAAGCCATGTGTTAACGGCGACTTTTCTTTCTTATGGGAAAGCCAAATATTCGACCCCCACAAAATCAAACCCCCTGCATATCCCTCCTAAAGAAGTTTTTCGGCAAATGGGTGAAATATACGCAAAAAATTTTATTTATATATGCCTTTTTTCTTCAACAGAACTACAGGTCAGACCTCTTAAGGGATTTTTACGCGTAGTAGGCCTACGTCAAACGACGCGGTTCTGCACAAGGAAGTGCCTTTTTGGGGTTAGAAAATTAAAATTTAACATTTAACGTATTTATTCACAAAAAAAACAAACGGTCATAACTTTGGCTGTGTATAAGATAGGGTCGTAATTTTTGATTCAGTATATGTTTTTCGGGCAGTCTAATGGTGTCATTCAATTTTACCCCGGACTCTTTCTGGTTGCCATGGCAACGAAATTTGGGACACAATTGGCCATAATTCGGTCTGTGTAAGAGATATCTGCGAGATTTTTGCGTCTATGGGGGCGGGGGTTCGGGGATGAGCCAGCGAATGCTGCCAATCAAATTTTACCCCGACTGACGCTCGTTGCAATGGGAACGAAATTTGGGACAAAATGAGCCATAACTCGACATATGTACGAGATCTCCGAGATTCTTGCATCTAACAAGGGGTTTTTAGGGTGGAGCAAATAAATAATTTTAGCAAGTCTACCATGGTTGACTTTCGTTGCCTTGGCAACGAAATTTGTAGAATTTTTGCCAAAAATTGGCTAGAACTCGCTTAACTACGAGATGAGCTAAGACTTTAGTTTGACTCGACTTTTAGACGTTCGTGGTCGGCCATTTTACGCAACTGCAATAATACGATTAGTTAAATTAGCATTATTGGAATGTTTTTCGGGCCTATATTAAGCGGGTGATGCGTGCAATATTAGTTCGTTCAAGCTCAAGGCGGACGCGTTCAGCAAATAATGACCGATTTTCGAAACTGATAATGCGCGCACAACAAGTCGTCGATTTTGCGCAAGTCAACGTCACAAAAAAGTAGACCTAAATACTAGACAGTGATAACGAAAGTGAATAGTTCACTGTAATTTAGGTTACAACAAATAAAAGGCACGGTAATGTTCATTCGATCACTACAGTTTACAGAGAGCAAGTAGGCCTATAGTAGGATAACAAATTGTTAACTTCCGCATATAGGCTATTGAATTAGGCCTATGCACTCTAAAAGTGTCACATTGCCTACATCGTGTAGTTGACTTACATTACTATAAAAATGCTAAAACAGTGGTAGGCCTACTGCATTTGTCTATACACCGTGTCCGAGAAAAAAAGTAACTCCCCTAGACATCGAACAAAAAATGTCAAACATAAACGAATCTGAATAAAATTTCGTAAACTTAAATTGTTGGAGTTACGCTTACGCAAATGTACAGATTACAAATCGGTTACGGTAATTCATGTAACGCCATGCCGGTAACGGAGATATTTTGTTATCGATATTCGACAATTAATAACTCTACTAATAAACAACATTTTGTAACAAAAGCTGGTGATCGTTTTAACAGTTTCTTTGGGATTAAGTGCACGAAATTTTATTTAGACCTGTTCAGATTTCACATTTCTGTTGTACAATGTCTAGGGGGTTACTTTTTTCCGGACACAGTGTATGTACACTGCACGCTAGAAAACTACACTGACGTCTATCTAATAACCAATCAATCACGGTGGAATATGCAATATACATAATTATACACAAGCAAATGAGGCAGATTAGACCACATTACAAGTCATTAGGCCTACATTTGTTAGTGTTAGATATGTGCACTTCTGTATCACAGCAATAACGTTGGAATGTGCCACTAGTTTACAACCTTAACAAAATGGACCACAACATACTATAGCCTATACAAAGCAGTACGACTGTACGAGGCTCAGCGTTCCCGTGCACGTGAAAAATATTGTGAAATGTCATGCAATAGACCTATAGGCTAACGGTGATCTTAGCCGATCTACAGTGTACGCTGATCTCATATTAACAAAGATATTGTCTAAACAGTATAAACATTGCAACGTAAAACTATAAGAAAGAAGCTATAGCATCATTTAAAAAAAGGAATTGGAACGTAAATTATATAAACGTTTTCTTTAGATTGCTATACCAAATGTGTATATTGAGGTTCAGAATGTCCCAAAATCGACGGCCTCTGGGGCTTAGAGACACAGCTAAACTCCGCGAGCATACCGTGCTCCCAGACCTCTTATATAGATTCAGGCGAAAGGCCCCAAAAATGTGGACAATAACAGCGGTGGTCACGTGTAGCAGTTTTCAGCATACATTAAGTATTAGTGACTTACCACTTTTCAAATTCGTATAAATTGACTAATTCAACCAAATTTATTAGAAATTCAACAAAAATTTGTACCAGTACACAAAACTTTTAAAATTCGTAACGATTCGTTAAGCTTGCTAATTTAAAAAAAAATAAAATAAAATTCGATTTCTCGATATCGCCCGAGACAGCATACCGCATTTTGTTTCATATAAGCCTGATGTGACGAAAAAGAATTAGAGGCAGGCTACGTTTTTACCAACACTGTGGCCCACAAAAAAATAAATCTACAACAGTAGCCATCAAAACTCCATAATTCACGCCAACTGTTGCATCATAAATGACATCATGTGTACTTCTTGTGTAGACTAAACTCATTTCGTCATAATTTTACTATGCACACTGTACAGTGTACTCCATGACAGCGCTATTTTAACACGTGCCTAGGCTATTAATGGCTACTAAAACGCACATGTCTGAGCAGTGCTGAAGTATGTCTGAGAATTCACACTGTCAAAAATTAAGCAAAAAACCAAAACAGTACGGTAACATGAGATACATCATAATAGTAGCAAAACTCTACATGAAATGGATATACCGCACTATAAATATGTATAAAATCAGCCTACCGGTACTACAAGCCGATGTAAAATAATAAAAAAATTCTAAATCGATTCATCACGTGACAGTATTATATATACAAGCAGATGTCGATCGTTAGCGCTATGTCTATGGCTCACTCCTGTTTGACAGTCGCCTTGCCGAGACACACATCTTCGTACACGACTACAACACAATGAAATTCATTTCTCGATTCATACATTGCTTAAATTAAAGGAAAACGCGGAAAAACGTCGGTCCACGCCCCACTTTTTCCAAGGGCGAATGGCGATTCTCCCATTTATGGGAAACATGGAGAAAAACTCTGATTGATGCGAATCTTGCTGTCACCATTTCCTGTCATCATTTTTGTAAAAATTGTCACCGGTTGCCACATTTTATGGCCAAAGTACGCCAAATTCAATTTCGAAACCTCCCCTTTCCAAACCTCTTCCCTTCAACACTTTTGGCGTTTCGATTTAGTGCCACGCTTGCTTGTTAAGAGTTTCCCACTTTCTTCACAGTACGTCGTATATTTAAGCAGTGGATGTATAATTATCGTTTTTAGCCGACAGTACGTAAGTAACGATCGAGCTATCGGCATGATTGTTGTCCGTCTGTCTGTCTGTCGTCTGTAACGGATGTATTGTGGCTAAGCTTTAGATTGCAAAGAAAAACGTTTTACACGAATAATTAGCTATAATGTTAAACTAAGGCATGCAAAATTTCAGCGATGTAGTGCAAGGCGAACATTTTCAAATTCGTGGTTGAATGGACGTGGAGGTAAAAAATGTGTTGTCAAACGGAAAACTGGCCATATATTGGACACGGTGAGAGATACGGCCAAGATTACTATTAATCACTAATAGGAAGTGGCATACGCCCTTTTAGATGAAATAAAAATCATCGACTTTGGACGACCTTGAAGGTCAATGACAACCAGTATGGTCAGCTATTCTAGCAACAGCTGGGCTTCTTGTTATTACTATGCGGTTGTCCTGATAGGCCGTCCGTCTGCGTCTGTCTGTGCGTCCCCTATGGGCTACGAACTGCAATAAGAACAAGAAATTTGAGCTAATGCTCACGAGACGCGCGAAAGCCTATAGCAGTTCCTGATAGTAAACTGCCAGTCTATCTCCAACCATTTCGTCGCAATTCATTCTTAAAGTGTGTGCTGCAGCCGAAGATCGCAATAATCAATAAAAATCCTTATTTTGGAAATTTAGGGTCTTTCACACTCATCGATGTTGACACGACTAAAAAGCTCGTCACTAGTGCTTGTTGTGATAGGCAACATGCCAATGGTGATCTGCAACCGTTTTCATGAAAGACTGGCCAACAACGGTAAAATAACGACTTTTATAGGGGTACCGCTTTTTGATGCCCTCGTGTGCAGGTTTCCTTGAACCTAGAAAATCGAGACTTGGACCGTCGAAGTTTACGTTCAATGCTGAAAATTTTATATGCAGCTTGTCCATATCGATCTCTATTGATTTCGGCGCAATTTGCTCTTGAAATGACATTGTGTCTCGCAGCCCGAGATCGTCACAAAGTCCATAAAACCCCTAGGTCATCCAAGGTTCAAGGTCATCCAAAGTCATTGAATTTGGTGCCAATCGAGAGCCAGTGTACGACCTTCCTATTAATGATTAATAGTAACCTAGGCCCTAGGCTTATCTCGCACCGTTACTGAGATACAGCGACTTATTGGCTAAAAATCACAAATTTTTCCTACCCCTTCCCATTTAGCGCCCTTGTTTGGGGTGACTCCTTTCAAATTTATGGAAAAGCTTTAACATCCTGAAACTAGAGTCTTTCGGGCAGCCAACATTGAAAATTTGGTAATTCATTGCTTTTGACTGATCCACCCGTGTGACAGACAGACAGACGGACAGACAGACAAAATTACGATTGCTAAGACGCGCTAAAGCAGTAGCTGCTTTCGCTCGTAAAAACGGAGAGAAACCAAAATTGGTGTTAAGGTTCTTTAAAGAAAGAAAAAACCTTTAAGGTCAAAGGGTTAAAAGTTGGGACTACGGCAGCATAATATGGTGCCACTGGGCCGGCATATACTTCATACATTTACAATAGGACTTTATAGACCTGAAGACGACGGTCGGCGTATGCGAGGTTGTGAAGTATTTCTTCCAGTTTCAGAGTCGAGACTGACGCTGTGTGAGACACCTTGGCGTGACTGCTCGGAGATTTTGCGTCTACTGATGCTGAAAACGATTGACCAGCAGCGCCTTCTCTGAACGCCAAACGAACACAATAAACGATGACGATTGGCTTAGAGATGGTCACGGATTGGATTGATTCACGGACTAGACTGGGTTGGATTTGGGTCAAACTGTGTTAAAAATATAAACTGGACTGGACTTTTATGATCGTTTAACCCCTTTTAACTACGGTGGTTCGTTATCTGACCGCAGGCCGACACTCATCGATCCGGGCCCAGTTTAGAGCAGCAACGTTGATCAGACACAGTGTGTAAACTGTTAACCACTAGACCATGTCATCTTCGTACCACATGATTTGTACATTACACTATTTGTGACGGGCTCGATCCTATAAATAGTTCAAACACAGGAGCGACGATGTGTTGAAAAGTGAAGGTAAATAAATTCTTACGAATAGTGTAATACAACGTGTGAAGTAAATCTCATGACACGTTGTGCAATAGCGTCATAAAATCATTACATTGTGCACAATAATGATATTAATCTTAACAGTAACGATAAATCGACAGAACCTGAAATGATTGTGCAAGCGATCGGAGTACATTCTGACGTTTTCGGTCATCTGCAGGATCGACCGAAGCAGAATACGATCGTACGGTGCCTGTAGAAAACGAACAGAAATTAACTACGATTATCGATAACTAGTACAGCGTTTGCCGCTAAAAATAATCGACAAATTTGACGTGTATCAATATATAATAAGCAGCTAAATGGGGTATCGGGCAAAGTGTCAAACTTATAATATATCGGTTGAGTTTCATCTTGCGCTGAGTCACAGTCGGCCTAATGAAACAGAGACGTACTTCCCAGACGAGAGGCAGATTCTCTTTTTCTTATGACCGATTTTACTTTTTTTTTTATTTAAGTACATGTTTGAACACGGTCCACAGTGTATTATGCGAGTGTGACGACGCACAATTCACAGTAGATCGTAATGAAACGTACTTATTTCACGGCCGTGATCGACGACATGTTATGCATGCGGCGTGCGTGTTACGAACAAACGCGAGACGCGTTTCAACCGTCATGCTTGTCTGGAGTAAGATTATGGGCGATTTAAAAAAATATACAATGCGAGCACGACAGAATTGAACTGAAACGAAACGATATGAAATAAGTGAACTAAAATGAAGTTAAGCCAAATGAAAGCCGAACGCTGCAGCTTCTATTTCAGTTAAGTTTAGTTTAATTTTAGTTCACTTCATTTTTGGTGCTTTGAACACATATTGACACATTTTTTCATTTTCAAAAACGAGGGCAGGCGCAACATAGAGGATGTACGCTTCAGAATAAAAATGTGGGCTGTAGGTTACAAATAGCAGAACTTGACCGCGTTGGCTGTTAAGTCGTCGTCGTTGTCGTCGTCGTCGACGGTGCTCAGAGCGCGTCCAGACCCCGCGCGCTGTGACAGAGCGTTGATATCTGACGCTACACTGGAACTGTACTTAGCCACAGCAGTCGACCGACTCAACAACGTGTCGCGGTCGTCTATGCCGCTGACGCTGCCGCAGTGCATGCCGGACCGACGAGCGCTGGGCGGGGACAGTCGCTCTGTGGAGCCGCGACTTTGAGACACCGCATCCGATCTGCGACCTGCCGCAGACGTAAACACGGCTTGGCTCGATCCGTCGCAGAGCGTCGTCTATACTGTAGGCTAAAGGCACGTACGTAACTGAACTGAACTGACGCGGTTCAGTTTTTGACGAACTGGCCAATACGTACGTTTATTCGTCAGTAAGACAACACAACAAACAGAGCAAAAGACAGACAAGAAAAAAAAGTAAAGACAGAATTGAACTAAATACATTTAAACCACAATCTAAACACTACTGCACATGGCCTAAAACTTTTTAAAAACAATGCTTCTCAATTTACCCTTGCTAAGATTGTCAGTTGGCAGAACCTCAAAATCACTACATAAACAGGTAAACTCCTTAGACAATTTAAAGCGCAAGACATAAGTACTTAATACATCGTTAGGAAACCTTGCAAGATGTTGAACAAAAGTTAACTTTCTCTGTGCACAAATATGTATAAAATCAACCCTCTCACAAAAACCAATAAGCAATAACCAATGAGCCCAGTGGTCATTGGTTGACGCGTATGTAAGCGTAGTCACGTAGGCCACCCACACCATTAGACGATGCCCACTGTAATGCATTACTGCTTGCTCATTGGTCAGCTTAATGTCAAAAACTAAACCATGTTAGTTCAGTTTAGTTCAATTACGTCGCTCTGTGTGCAGTTTAGGAATATCCAGACTTACTAGACGGGTCCCGTACTCGGGCCGTTTTCAACGTTTTGCTACAGTATTAATATAGTAGCACTCAAAATGACACAACTGAGTGACTGGAGACACACATTGCGCACTAGGTAAAAATGACAGGCATAAAAAGTGCTAGTCGATCCTATGTTGGTGTCAAATGCATAAAAATCACGTCCGATGTTGGATTGTTTTGGGAAAGGTAGCTTGGAATGTTATGGGGCCGTCCTTCCTAGAAGGAGGCCACATCATGTATCGAATATCGATCCTGTCCGTCCGTCTGTCCCGTGCCTACTTCTTTTTACGTATCGTTTTAGGCACGTGAGCCTTAACTCGTACGGAAAACGAAATTCCCATAGTAAAGATACTGCAAGGACGGCCCCATAGCAGGCGGCCCCTCAACGCCGCACCCTCTTGTTTTAGTCGTGGGTTGAACTCCGTTATGGAAAATGAACCCGTGCAGTGCATGCCTGACCTGGAACGGGGCGTCGCATGGCCGCGGACTTTGAAGCGTCGTAGGTCATGCGTTTCTTGAACGCGTCTCTCTTCTGCTGCAGTTGGTCCTGCTCTGACGTTGAGGTGGTCCCCGGCACGTGGAACGGTCTCTGAGGCGAGCGTGACGCCGTCCGGCGCGGTGCCGGTAGAACGCTGGCGCTCGACGAGCGATACATGACGATGCTCTGTGCCGCTGCAGTGGTCGACGTGCGAGCATCAGCTGCAGCAGTGCGTGACAGGACGTCCGACTGACGCGTCGACGTTCTACCACGCTCCGGCGACCTAACCGATCAACAACTTCAGTAAATCCTGCTATATACATTAAATATTGGCTGAAAACTTATAACGTCGTGCTCTTCTAAAAAATGCATCCATTTTCGCTAAAATTTTCAGCAGTCAAGCAGTAACCCATAAGAAACTGGACTGTCAAGCTTCGCACAAGGCTAAGACTGTCCGCGGTAGCCGCTGTGACATACTGCGATGTTTATAACAATGACGTCAGCGTCCGCCAACAGCTGTCGAGTGTCGACCTAGCTCGGCCTGCCTAGCAGCAGCTAGCAGCAAGGTTTTATGTGGAAATAGTAAAGTATCCAAAAATCAGGTCCCGTGGTTTTGACCTTTGACCTATCATCTTGAAATGCAATAGGGTTCTTGTGATTGTCGAGATACATGTTCATGTAGAATTTTATCAAGGTAAGTGCAGCGATTCGTGAGTTATCGTGTAAACAAAGAAAAAAGCCAGGAAACAAAAAAAGCTTGACAACGATGCTGAAAACAATACTGTCGTCGCTGCCGCAGACAGTAGTTATTAACGTGTGAAAAAAACAGTGTTTAGTTGGTACCTAGCGTACTGTGAGCGAGTAGTTGTATCGTGCTGAAGTTTGGAAGTCCGCGCAGGTTGCTGTCGAACCGCTGTGCCGCCTGCCGTCTCTCGTTTCTGTGAGATGGATCGCAGCCTAGTGGTGGTTGTCGACGAAGGCGCGACGGGCACTGGATGTTGTGCGTGATTCTGGCGTGTGGTGGCGCTGCTTTTCTGTCGCGCTGTGACGTCACTTCCGGCGGTGACGTCGTCAGTGCGTGCGGTGCGGTAACGTCTAGCTGCGGTGTCGACACTGGCACCAGCCCGTCGTCTGACCTCTACCACTCCCCCCGGGGCTCTAGCAGTAGACCGTGCTCCTGTGTGCAATCAATCAATCAGTTAATTAATCTGGGATTTCTAAAGTGGCCTAGGTAATGCAAACCACTGCTGAGTTCACTATAGAGAAAGAGAGTTAATCCAGGAAATGGCCAGGAAAAAAATTTGGTGAAACAGGCACACAGGAAATTCGTTTGAAACGAAAAACGAACAAAACTGCAGCGAAATTTAACATTTTGAACAAAAAACGAAATCTAAACGAAATATGGATGAAAAATGGATGGCCGATTAAATACCTAAACATTTTGCAGATTAAAAATATTAAATAAAAGATAAAGAAATTTGAAATGGTGGGCGAAATTTGGACGAAAATGGCCGACTAATAGCGCCAAAAAATCGTCAAACTCTTTCAGATTTGTTGACAGTATTGTAATGCTTAAGTGCGCCTTTACAGTTGGATTAAAAGAACGGCTGCATCGTATAAAATTAGTGCACACATTAAAGCACTTCAGGCCTAATGGCTAATAATTCACTCCTACGACCAGTGGCGTAAACGAGGAGGAGGGCAGGGGGCCCAGGCCCCTCCCAATCCTCCAAACACAACATTAGCATATGTTTAAACTGTAATAAATTTGCCAATTTGGTCAGTTTATTCTCGGGAAAATCACTAAGATTGTTGCCACCAGATCTCATCAAAAATACACAAAATTCGATTTCGGCTGGGGCTCCGTCCCATACCCCACTGAGGGAGCTCACGGCGCTGACCCAGACCCTCTAGGTAGATTTTTGGAGATTTTACTTCTAAGAGAAAGGAGAAACGGGGCAGGAGAAAAACAAGGGAAAAAAGGAGAAGGGCAAAAAAGGAGGCAAAAGGTGGGGAGAAACAATAGGGGAAAAAAAGAAAGAGAAGGGAGACGAGACCTTTCCCAGTTGAAATTTCTGTTTACGCTACTGCCTACGACATCGACGCGACTCAACTCAGCAGCTGAGTTAAGTCAATGTCGTAGGTGTGAACTGGTCATAACTTGTGGTACACAGTACGAACCTGTTGTCGTGGTCGTGTTCGTTCTGTCATACTCATCGCTGGCATTTGACCTCGGCCGAGTCCTCATCTGTCGAGTCGGTGAGGTCTGTTGCTGCGGCGTTGTTCTGGTCGACCGGCTGCCGCTGTTGACGACGCTTGGACCGCCGCCAGCCGGCACCCTCGTCATCGTTCTACCAACTTCGCCCCCAGTCGGCTTGATGGTATCGCTCAATCTGACGCCGCCGCTCGAGATCGGGACGAAGTGGTCATCGGTCGGTGAAGGAAGCTGTTTATCGCCGTCGCTGCTGCTGCTGCTGCTGAGGATTAGGTTCCGCGTCTTCTTGGTGTCTGCGACGTCATCGTAACAACAATATACAAAACATCGTAGGCCTAAAGATAAAAAAAAACTGGTGGTAAAGTCCAGTACTTTTTACATGAGACGGACTCAAGACCAAAAGGGCTTTGACAATCTCGGAAGTGGCAGCTGGCTGGCATGAGCTAACGATACCACAGAGCACTTTGTGGCCATTGCTCGCATCAGCGAACAACTGGACCCTCTACAGTTTTCTAGCAAAACGTCCTAACTACCAAGTTCTTCATTACAGTGGCGTCGTTGTAAGCCTGGAGGACAAAAACAAAGGGATCATTTCGGCAATGCATTCTAATTTTATTTTTCCATGTCTCAGACACGGAGTCGGACTCGAACTCACTTGACTCGTATTTATGATAACTTCGAAGTAAGTAAAGATTTTGTATTCGTTTTTCATGCATTTAAAAATCACTGCATATTTTGTCTATGTTTGGTGTATTTGTGTTTTCCACGCAGTCACGTAGTACTTGAGTCCGGATTAAACTCGCGTCCTAGTCCTACATGAGTCGAGTCCTTATTTTCGTGACTCGGACTCGAACTAAGAGAACTGGACTAGAGGACAGCAGTGGTTTACCGATGTATTTGTTCAGCGTGGATGCGTCGTTCGCTGATGCGGCGGTGGCGTTCAACTGTGTCGTCGTTGTCGAAGGCTGTTCTCTGTTGTTGTTGTAGTTGTTGTTGTAGTTGTCCGGAGGTCGTCGTCGTATCTTGCTCTCGGCCAGTGAACGTAATTCTGCTGACCAGTTGTCAGTGTTGGTGTCGCCACCGTCTCCGATGTCGCCGCGCGGACGTGATGGGGGCACGTCGTACGTCATCACAAACGCACCGTCGTCACTTCCGCTCTCGCCGCCTGAAGTACATTAAATTTTTTTAACTATTTAAATATTATTTAAATACTTAGACAGCATATTTAGCGGCACACGGTTTTCTGCCGCTGCGATTAACTGTCGTGGTAAACTGTCGACCGATGAAGTGTCGCTAAAAACCAAGATAACAACTGATTATTACTAGTAATAAATGTACAAAACATCAGTTTATACACTTGTTAACGGCGACATGCAATGAGTGACACATCGAAAACAGCAAAAAATCATAAAAAGGTGATATCACTCAACATCACATCGTCTAACTG